>ERZ1023967.50-NODE-50-length-35453-cov-12.696960_pt1 | contig 35453 bp, 25 predicted proteins | sample MGYA00380429_ERZ1023967 | MGnify/ENA primary metagenome ERZ1023967 (study PRJEB33179, sample SAMN07449055) | human gut metagenome | biome: Human-gut; feature: Human associated habitat; material: Faeces | host: Homo sapiens | place: India:Kasaragod | collected... | reverse complement strand
TGGCTGGCAGCGTAAAGCCGCTTAGCCGTTATCTCAAATTTTAACGAACCATTGAGTAGTTAGATAAACCGTTTTATTTAGCTATAATATCAGTAGTATTTGTTTTTAGGTAGTTAGATTTTTGGATAGGGTGGGTAGGTATACCCACCCCAACCAAAAATAAACAATCCCAAAAATGAATACGATTTACTATCCCTAAACGACATTAACTTATAACTATTATATCCTAATGAAGAAAACATTACTCTTGATTCTTTTCTTCGTGTGCACAGCATTGTGTTCTGCAGTCCAGGCAAGGGTTGGTATGTTCATCGGTTATGACCGTGTTGCCGACATTGTGGATGATGACGAGCGTGCCGCTGCACAGTGGTTTCAGAATCATTATTCGGATGGTATCATCTTTACCCCTGCAAACATCTCTGATATCAATCCCAAGGAGGTTACAGCCCTTTGGATAACCATTGACCGTGTCGGCATTGCCCACGGATGGGACAAGCTGCCTGCACCTTTCTGCAGCACGGCAGCCCTTGCTGTGCTGCGCGATTACTTGAAGCAGGGAGGAAATCTGTTTCTTAGCAATCAAGCCACACAGTTGCTTGTTCCATTGGGACGTATTGACGCAGCTTATGCGCCGGGAATCTTCGGCAGTGGCGAAGGCGGAGAAAATTCTGACAACTGGGGAGTAAACGGATGGCTCGGTATGGCAATGAGTCCTTCTTACGACCGTCGTGGTCATCAGGTCTTCTCAGGTCTGAGTGTAGATGTTATCAATGGACATGAGTTTTTTCCATTCATAGGCGCAGGAAGAAAAGAGGACCACAACTGTATGTGGGACTTCAATGCCATAGCCGGCTTGCAAGATATTCCCAACAAGTTGGCTGACTTTGAGTTGAAGACAGGTTCCGTTGTTCTTGGAACATGGCAGCATGTTGTGGATTGTGCTTGTGCTGGCTTGATAGAGTTCTTGCCTACAGCTGAGTTCAAGGGACGTGTCATCGCCAATGGTATAGCTGCCTATGAATGGAACCAGAACAACGGCACGAATGTTTTCCAAAACAACATAGAGCGATTCACCGCCAATACGTTGGAATATCTACAGAGTGCCCCTACAGGTCTTGGTGCAGCTTTGCCTTTAGAGAAAGTGGCAAGTCTCGACATGAGTATATTCAAGAAGCGCGGCTACTTCTATGTCAAGGACGTTGCTGCACAACAGAATGTGTTTCTTTCGCAGATAACGACACCAGCCAACTTGCCTGGGCCTAAGGGCGATGCCCTGCGCTTCGACGGTTATTCAACCACTTTAGTACCTAAAGTAGACTTGGCAAGCAAGAATCGCAATTCCTTTACCTTCTCCATGTGGGTGGCTCCTGAGGCTTATCCTGCCATGAACATCGACAGAGACGAGAATCGTTTCACGACGATGGCTGGTAACCTGAACCATGAGGAAAAGGCTGGATGGGCTTTCGAACTGAGCAACCGTGGCAACTATCGTTTCAGTTGCTATACTGGCGGCTACCTGACTGTTATCGACGGAAACGGCATGTTGCCGCGTTATGAGTGGAGCCACTTGGTGGCAACGGTGGATGCCGACAACTGTAAGGTGACTTTCTATCGCAACGGTCAGGTGTTGGGTGCTGCCGTTTGTTTGCCTACCTTCAATGCTGGCGCTGCTGCCGTCAACATCGGACGCTCCAGCGAGAAGGTCAAGGAATATGGTTATGACCTGAATGTCTTTGACGGACTGATCGACGATATTGAAGTCTATGCAGGAGTTCTTCCATACGAAGACATCAAGGAAACGACTGACCTCGTGCCCGATATGAACTATCCCGCAAGCCATTATGCCGAGGACATCTATCGTCCTGCTTTTCATGGTATGCCTACTGCCAACTGGACCAACGAGACCAATGGTGCGATTTATTACAATGGCAAGTTCCATGTCTTTTTCCTGAAATGTCCTACGGGCAACTATCTTGCCCACATGCACATAGGACACATATACAGCGATGACCTCATCAACTGGCGTGAAGACCGCACAGCCTTTGCACCTACATCCTGGTACGACCTCAAGGGATGCTGGTCGGGATCCGTGTTCCAGAACCCAGACTTCAACGACGGAAAGCCCACCTTTGTCTATACAGGAGTCAATTTCGAAAGGGCTTGCATCGCAACAGGTTCTTCTCTTGATGACAACCTGACTAATTGGGTAAAGCAAGGACCAGTCATCGACCATCGCCCGGATGGTTTGAGCGATGACTTCCGTGATCCTTACTTCTTTAGTCATCATGGTAATAACTACTTGATCGTTGGTGGACGAAAGGGAGATGCAGGTGTAGCCACACTCCATCGTTTCGACAAGAACTCCCGTACATGGAGCAACGATGGAACACTTTTCTTCGAAGGTGCAGTAGGACAGTTGAATGGTGTGTACTGGGAGATGCCTAACGTAACACCTCTTGGTGACAAGTGGCTGTTTACTACCACCCCGATGCAGTCTACCCGTGGTGTGAGAACCATCTACTGGTTGGGTGACATTGCTGACGACGGCAAGTTTGTTCCTACTTCGGGCACAGTGGAAGAACCACAGACCATAGAGCTCTCTGGTGTTGCCAAGGACGGTTACGGACTTCTCTCGCCCAGCATCTTCAAGTACAACGACAAGACGCTTCTCTTGGGCATCGTTCCCGACAAGGGAGGCATCGACAACTATATGCAGGGATGGGCACATACCTATTCTTTGCCTCGTGAGATTTGTCTTTCGAGTGATGGCAAGCGTATTGATCAGCGTCCTTATTCTGGTTTGGAAGCCATGCGCACAGCAACCAAGTTCTCGCAAACCAGCTTCGATTTGGACGGTTCTCTTTCTTTGGCTCCTGTTGCCGGCAGAAAGGTGGAAATCTTTGGCAGTTTCAAAGTGGGGAAGGATGAGTTTGGCTTGAAGTTCTTTGGTGATGGCGAGAAAGCTGCCAAGTTGTATTTCACTCCCAAATATAATGCTGTGACACTCGATATATCCGAAATAGATCGTCTGGTCAACGATGACAGTAGCTTCGGCGGAAAGTACAACAGCCAGTTGCCCGAGAAGATCAATGAGGGTGATGTTGTTACCTTACATATATATATAGACAACTCCATTGCCGACATCTTTATCAACGACAAGTGGGCTTTCTCGGTCCGTATCTATGCCACCAATACTGCTGCCGATAAGGTTGAGGCTTATGCCTTGGGTTCTACACATGTCAACAGCATGAGCGCCTGGGTGCTCGATCCTCAATCCGATGGTATTTCTACAGGCATTGACCATGCGATGGTTTCATGCAATAAGGATGCTGAGGCTCCGGCTTACAATATGGCAGGTCAACGTGTGAACAACAGCTTCCGGGGCTTTGTCATCCAAGGTGGAAAGAAATATTTGAAGAAATAAAATTTATATATAAGTCAACAGTTCCCTTCTTGCTGCTGACGTAAAGATGGGACAAACTAAAAAGTTTTAGAAAATGAAAAAGTTTAAGTTTTTATTCTTGTTGATTTCTCTGCTTGTTTGCTGTGGTCAACTGTCAAAAGCCCAGACAAAGGTGGGAATCTTTATTGAGAAAACTACAGGCCTGGACGATGACGAACAAGCCGCTTATAAATGGTTTGTCAGTGATGAGTATAACCCAGGTCATGGGTTGGAAAAGGTAGTGTTTACACCAGACAATATCAACTCTCTGAGTGCCAATGATGTCAAGGTGCTGTGGATTCCGATTAACCGTCAGGGAGATAAAATAGATGTCGTTAAGCCTAAAGCTATCTATGACCATGTGGAGACCATGAAGAAATATGTCAAGGAAGGTGGTAATCTCTATCTCACCAATCACGCCACCTTGCTGGTTTCTGAAATTGGTCGTATTAACGATCTGTATAAACCAAATACCGTGACTTATGGAAATCCTGTTAATATAAGTATAGAAGATCCTTGGGGTGTCAATCCTCGTTTTGCTGATATGGATTATCGTGGACATGTGCTTTATAGTGACTTTAATGCAGGTTCGAAGGAGTTTAACTACTTTCTGAATTCAGGTCCTTCAAGGGAAGACCACAACTGTTTGTGGAAAGATTTTAATTATACAGATTTTATCAATGCAACGAATTCGCATATTCTTGGTAAATGGTCGGATAATGGCGACACAAACAACTTCGGTGTTGTAGAGTTTATGCCAACAGCAGAATATAAAGGAACTATACTTTGCAATGGCTTGGCAGCCTATGAGTGGAACTGTAATGGCAATAAATACGTAGACAATATTAAGAAATTCACCGAGAACAGCATCAGCTATCTGGCAACCATCGACAAGAAAATCGGTTTCTTGGTTCCTGGAAGTGACTTATATGTAACAAGGGGAGCTGATGATGATGCTAAGGCTTTGGAGTGGTTCCAGACTTTTTATGGTGCAAAGGCAAAGTTGGTAACTCCAGATGATCTGGCTTCGTTGAACCCTGCTGCGGTTCCTGTATTATGGGTGCCTGTTAACCATGATGGTGTCGATAAATACGATGACATCGACCCGGTTTACCATAACTCAGTAGATGCTCTTAAGTCTTATGCTCAGAAAGGTGGAAACCTTTACTTGACTAACTATGCCGCTTTGTTTGTCGAAAAGATGGGGCGCACGAACGGCAATGACCTTGGCGACGGACTCTATGCAAATCAGTATGAAATAAAGAATTATTATTTCACAGATGATGATTACAAAAATCCCACCTGCGATGGAAGAAAAGATAATGGTATCCGTTATATTATAAAAATAAAAGAGTCTACTGGCTTCGATAAGTCAGGCTACTTCCCTTACGAAGGTTTAGTTAAAGCTGAAGACAATGGAATACTTAAAACATCTCAGTTTGGCTTGAAGGAGCATCATGGAATCATGTGGATGTTGGAAAGCAATATTGTTAATTCTAACCCAGAGAAGTTTAAGAAGTTTGAGGAAGGAACCCATTCTGTTATTTGGGGGTTGCCAGACATCATTGGAGATTATGCCCGTGCCAGTGTGATAGAGTTCCAGCCTTACAACGAGTATTTGGGAACTATTTTTGCCAATGGTGACTTCTCTTACGAGTGGGATGAGGCGGCTCGCAATGGTGAAGGTGGACTTCAGGATGGTACAGGCAAGAATATCTTCCAGTACAATATTGAACGTTATACCAGCAATATCCTTAATCACTTGTTGGAAACAGCTCCTGCCGACTGGACTTACACTACCACAAAGGCTCCTATCAATGTGGATGGCAAGGGTACTACCTATTGGAGTACTTTCTATGCCAGCAACAACCGACTCTTGCCAGAGGGCGTTACTGCTTATGCCGTGAAATCAAACAACGATGGCAGGGCGCAGTTGGTAAAGGTTGCCTATGGCGGACAGGTTATCCCTGGCGGTCAGGGCTACTTGCTCAGTACTGCAAGAGAAAATGGTTTCTGCCTGACTCCATCAGAAAATGCCCCAGTTGAAGTATCAACAGAGAATCTCTTGATGGGTTCTGACGAGGCAATGACTTTTAACGACGCAAACTATACGTATTATATATTGGGTAAGTCGGGCGAAGATTTCGGCTTCTATTGGCAAAAAGGCACAGGTGGAACCAGTGTCAATAATGCAGCTCATAAGGCCTTCTTGCGAGTTTCTACTTTAAGCAGTGCCAAGTTCCTCAGCTTTACCTTTGGTGAAGAAACTACAGGTATCAATGGCATTACTGCCAGCGATGCAGAGCAAAACGGCACAGCACTTTACAATCTCGCAGGTCAGCGAGTAGCTAAGGGCTATAAGGGTCTTGTCATCAAGAACGGCAAGAAGTATCTTGTGAAGTAATAAACAAAATTAAGAATCCGTAAACATAGATTTAATATGAAAAAGTCATATATTCAACCATCCATCGTCACCATCCTTGCCGTGGGGGGGCAAATACTTTCTGGTAGTATTAATGTGAAAAATCAAGAATCCAATAATACAGAACAGTATTCCAAGAAACACGATCAGTTCTCCTTCGTGGATGATGAATCTGAGAACGGTTGGCCTAAAGCCACTTCCGTTTGGGATAAGTAAATAAACAAAAGGTAGCAATTCTCACTCTCTGTATAATTGCTACCTTTTTTTTAAAAATCTCGCAGGCAGACATAAGATATTACATGCCAGGAGTCATCCTTTTGCGATATTTTAAGAAAATACGTTCATATAGGTGCAATTTTGCTACTATGCAACAATTTTATGGCTTTATGAACGAATATTTATATCCAGTTTGTTTGATTTCTGTTAATTTTGCTTTCGATTTCAAAACCCATTTAATCTACAAAAACTCTTAAACCGTAAACAGTTTATTAGTATGGAAAAAATTAAAGTAATTATGATGAGCATTCTGATGATGCTCGTTAGTTCGGTAGCTTTTGCCCAGGACAATTCTGTCAGAGGTACAGTTACTGACAATAGTGGAGAACCTATTATAGGTGCCACTATCAAAGTTAAAGGTGGTGCTGCCACTCTGGGTACCATTACTGATATTGATGGTAACTTCAATTTAAAGGTAGCACCTGGTTCTACACTCGTTATTTCTTATATTGGTTGCGAGACAAAAGAAGTAAAAGCTGGCGCCAATATGAAAGTTGTGTTGAATGACAACGCAAAAGAACTGAGCGAGGTTGTCGTTACTGGTTACACCACTCAGCGTAAGGCCGATTTGACTGGTGCAGTTTCTGTGATGAATATGAAGGAACCTGTCAGTGCTTCAGATCCTAACATGCTGAACTCTATGCAGGGTAAATTGGCTGGTGTACAGGTTGTGACAGATGCTGCACCTGGTGGTGGCGGTTCTTCTATCCGTGTGCGTGGTATGAGTACTATCAACGGCAGTAGCCCTCTCTTGATTATTGATGGTATTGCTTCTAACGAGAACATGAATGCCATCAATTCTGCTGACATCGAGTCTATCCAGGTTTTGAAGGATGCCTCTTCTGCATCTATCTATGGTAGCCGTGCTGCCAATGGTGTCATCATCATCACAACCAAGCAGGGTAAAGGCGACAAGTTGACTGTCAATGTCAACTATGCTGCCAGCTTGCAGACGGTAGCCAAGAAGTACGACATGCTTAATGCAGAAGAATGGGGAAAGGTTTACTGGCAGGCTTGCAAAAATGCCAACATCCAGCCATCTCATGATCTTTATGGTAATGGTGACACACCTCAATTGATAGAAGGTGCTGCCAATACTGATTGGCAAGATGAGGTTTATCATTCTGCATGGACCAATAATCTTTCAGCCAGTGTGTCTAATAGTGGCAAGAAAGGCAGCATGATGTTCTCTGCCAACTATCTCAACCAGAATGGTTTGATCGATCAGACTTTCTATCGTCGCTATTCAGCACGTTTGAACTCCAATTACAACATTTCTAAGTATGTGACTGTAGGTGAGAACCTGATGGTAGCCAAGTGGTTTGACCGTGGTTGTGCTGCCGGAAACGACCGTGGTATTCCTTTCCTTGCTGCCAGCCAGCATCCTGGTCTTGCAGTACGTAATTCTGATGGCAGCTTCATGAGTCCTATGACAGCTATCAAGTCTGACTTTGCCAACCCTGTTCAGCAGATTTATAATGAAAGTGACAACTCAAACGAAAGCTGGCGCATCTTCGGTAATGCTTATTTGGAAGTAAAGCCTGTCAAGGGTCTTACTTTGAAGACAAACTTTGGTTTGGAACATTCTCAGTACTTTAACAGAGTGCTGAACAGAAAATATTTGCCAAGCGATATCAACTCTATGAGCCGTGCCTATGGCCAGGGTGACACCTATACTTGGACAAATACAGCCAACTATATGTTTGATATCAACGGCGACCACCACTTTAACGCATTGGTTGGTACCGAGGCCATCAAGTACACTTTTGAGGGTCTTTCTGCTGCTCGCAAGAACTATCTGTTCGAGAGTGACGACTATATGCATATTGATTCTGGTGATCCTACGACAGCAACTAATGGAGGCGGTAAGTCTCAGTGGGCTTTGTTCTCTGTGTTCGGAAAGTTGGATTACAACTATGCAGATCGTTATCTCTTCTCTGCCACCCTGCGTCGTGATGCAACATCTCGTCTTTACAAGGAGCAGAACTCTGGTGTATTCCCTGCATTCTCTGGTGCATGGCGTGTTTCTCAGGAGAAGTTCTATCCTAAGAATAATATCGTCAACGATGCCAAGGTAAGAGTAGCTTGGGGTCAGAACGGTAACTCTGCAGTAGTAGGCAACTATGCTTCTTATTCTACCTATACCCACGATGCAGGCAATGGCGGTTATGATCTTGGTGGTACCAATAACGGTGTTACAAGCGGTATCATCGTTTCATCAACAGGTAATAAGGATCTGAAGTGGGAAACCACCACCCAGACCAACCTTGGTTTTGACCTTTATATGTTTAACAGCAGTCTGAGTGTATCTTTCGATTATTTCTGGAAGAAGACCAAGGATATGCTTACCTATCCTCCTACATTGTCTGTTGCAGGTCAGAATGCTCAGAAATGGGTCAACTCTGGTGATATGAAGAATACTGGTTGGGAAGTAACGATTGGTTACAACAGCCCTCAGTATGGTGACTGGTCATGGAATGGCAGCCTGAACTTGTCTCGTTATAAGAACGAGGTGGTTAAGTTGAACAACTCTATGAAGTCTATTGGCGGAGATATCCGATTGATGGAAGGACAGCCTATGGGTGTTTACTATGGTTACGTATGCGACGGTATCTTCCAAAACGAAGAGCAGGTCGCCAACCATGCTGCTCAGCAGGGTAAGGGCGTAGGTCGTTTGATCTTCCGCGACCTCGACGGCAATGGTGTCGTTGACGATAAGGACCAGTGTATTATTGGTGATCCCAACCCCGACCTCAGTATGGGTCTGAACCTCAGTGTGACATGGAAGCGACTCACTTTGAGTACATTCATGACAGGTGAGTTTGGCTTTGACATCTACAACCACACCAAGCGTATGCTTCAGTTCATGTCATACAATGCCCCATTCTCTAACCGCAGTACCGACATCTTGAATGCTTGGACTCCAACCAATACTGGAGCTTCTATCCCAGCAGTGACTACAACAGATAATAATAATGAGTCTCGTTGCTCTACCTATTTTGTTGAGGATGGCTCTTACATGAAGATGAAGTTCATCAAGTTGTCATACGACTTGCCTACAAACTGGGTAAAGAAGATAGGTGCATCTGCAATCAATGTTTATGGTCAGATGGAGAATGTGTTTACAATCACAGACTATTCTGGTCTTGATCCAGAACTTCCATTGGGTGCTTATGGTGCTCGTTATGATGGCGGTCCTTATCCTCGCTCACATACATTTACAGTGGGTGTTAATCTTCAGTTCTAAGTGTTACACATTATAATATATACCAAGATGAAAATTACAAAGAGTATCAGATATATGGCAGTTTCTGCCGCTATCCTTGGTTCATCTATGACTTTCGTTTCATGTAACGATTTCTTGGATTTGAAGCCACAGGGTTCATTTACCGAGGCTCAGCTTGACGACAGTTCCATCAATGGTTTGATGGCTGCTGCTTATGCTGGTTTGGAGTCTCATTTCTTTGGCAATAACGAGTCATTTGCCGGTCCAATTACAAGTTGGGTGTTCGATGTTCGTTCTGATGATGCCCTGAAGGGTGGTGGTGACGTTTCTATGGAACAGAATATTCATCAGCTCGAAATCTCCAATATCACCAGCGACAATGCCACAGCACTTTTCAAGTGGAGAAATGACTATTATGCCATCTCACGAGTACACAAGGCTATGAATGCCATCGAATTGGCAGACAATATTGAAAATAAAGCAGCCTTGTTGGGTGAGTTGAAGTTGCTTCGTGCCTATTATTATTTCGATTTGATTCGCATTTTCAAGCAGATTCCTTACTTCACAGAGGCAGAGGATCCTAATGGTAAGCGTGCGGATGAGTATAGCCGTGAGCAGATCTTTGATTTTATCAAGACCGATCTGAAGGAAGCATACTCGGCTTTACCTGAGCATCAGAGCGAGGTGGGTCGTTTCAACAAGTTTGTTGCTGCAGCTGTCATGGCTAAGGTTTCAGCTTTCACTTCTTCATGGGCTGATGTAGAGGAATATGCAGGCTATGTTATCGACAGTCATCAGTATGAGCTGTATGACAACTTTGGCGATATGTCAAAATTGGAGTTTGATAACAAGAAAGAGTCTGTGATGGCCATTCAGTTCTCTGTTACCCCGGACAATGCCCATATCAATTGGTGTAATCTTTTGAATACAACCTATTCTGAGAACAACCTTTTCGGTAGTGGTGACGACTTCTATTTGGCAAGCCAGAACTTGGTGAATGCATTTGCAACAGATGAGAATGGTCTGCCTTATCTCGATGGAGCACCAGAAGGCTTGTATGTAAAGACTACAGTTTTAGGTTTGAATGATTATCAGGGAAATGTTGACCCACGTCTCGACTTTACCGTAGGCCGTTTGGGAATGCCGTTCCGTGGCCATACTTACAACATGCAGTGGTGCCGTGCCTATGATATTTACGGAGAGTATTCTGGTAAGAAAGGCTTGATAGATCCAAGTTCTCCCGACATGGTTAATGGTTTCCCATGGGGTGCTTCAGCATTGAATTTCAAGTTGATTCGTTATGCCGACATACTCTTGCTCAAGGCTGAGGCTCTTATCGAGCAGAACAAGAACCTGGATGATGCCCGTCAGTTGATCAACTCTGTACGCGAAAAGGCTGAACGTAGTGTTGACGGCGACTATACTCCTGTAGATCTTGATCCTTCTAAGGCAAACTATGATGTAGGCCTTTATCCTAATGACAGCAAGTGGACTCAGGATTATGCCCGAAAGGCAGTTCGTATGGAGCGCCGCTTGGAGTTGGCCATGGAGGGTAATCGCTGGTACGATCTTGTAAGATGGGGTACAGTGGTTGATACTGTCAATAAGTATTTCCAGACAGAGCAGCAATACCATTCTTATTATAGGGGTGCTGAAATTACTGACGATGAGATTTACTTCCCTGTTCCTTATGAGGAAGTAAACAACTCTAATGGTCTTTATAAATAAAATAATGTCTTAAAAGAATTTTTCAGTCATGAAGAAATATATAAGAAACATAATGGCAACGTGTTTGGCAGTTCTTGCCTTCACTTCTTGCTCAGATGTCAATATACCTGACTCTGTAGAGGCGCCTAAAGCTACTGATGTTGCAGCTCAGGTAGATGGTAGGAATGTTACACTCAACTGGACATTGCCTGCTGATGAGGATAAAGTCGGAGTGGATGTTTATCGTAATAGTAAACTCCTCGAAAGTCTTGGTTTGGTAAACACATATTCGGTAACGCGTCAGCCTACTCGTACTGATTTGTACTATACCGTGAAGGTGAAGTATGGTGACGGCCGAGTTTCTGAAGGTACTTCAGTGAAGGTTTACATCGATCAGGAACCTCCTAAGGTAGGTATGCTGATTGCTGCCAACAGTGAGGCAGAACTGGAGGATGACGACGAAATCGCTGCTGTGAATTGGTTCAAGCAGACTTATGGTGATAAGGGTCAGGTTCTGACAGCTGCTGATGCTGCCAAGATTAATCCTTCTGATTTTCCTATGCTCTGGATTCAGATAGACCGTGTGGGTATTGGTAAGGGCATGAACAATCTTCCTGCTTGCATCAATTCCGGTAGTTTGTTGGCTAAACTGACCGAATATGTAAAGGATGGCGGAAACCTCTTGCTTACAAAGCATGCTACACAATTGGTTGCCGGTCTCGGTCGTATAGAAAACAAGTTTGATGTGACTATTTTCAGCGATGGTAATGGTGGCGAAGGTACAGATATCTGGACAACAAATGCTGTGATTGGCAGCAGTTGTTCTCCTGCATACGATCATCGTGGACACTCAATTTTCAGTGGTCTTGAGGTTATGTCTAAGGGCGTTCAATATGATCACGAAAGCTATCCACTTGAGGGCCCTGGTATGCGTGAAGACCATAACTGTATGTGGGATTTGAACGCTTACGGTTTGCCAACATTGGCACCTGATGCCAAGAATGTGGTAGATGCTTTTGAGCGTATTACCAATTCTACAGTACTTGCCACATGGGGTCATGTAACTGACTATTGCTGTGCCGGTATCGTAGAGTTCAATCCTACTGACGAGTACAAGGGACGCATTATTGCTATTGGTTTGAGTGCCTATGAGTTTAACCAAAACTCAGGCATCAATCAGTACAAAAAAAATACGGAGACTCTGACTAAAAACAGCATCGATTATCTTGCTGAGTAATATATTTGAATAATTATAAGAACAGGGAGGTCTTCTTCAAAGATGGTGTTTCATCGTCTTTGTGGATAACCTTCCTTTTCGAGGTTTTAAGCTAAATCTGTAAAACATGAAACGAATTTACAAAAATACGATTTTATCCATGGCTGTTTTTTTGCCAGTTCTTTCACAGGCTCAGCTTGTGAAAATGCCAATGGATGTGGCTCAAGATGGAACGACTTACGAACAGGTGAGTGGAAAATCATTCAAAGTGAATGGTGCGCTTGCTCCTTACTGTGTGCAAGGTGCCAAAGGCAAGGCTTGGCGACTGGATGGCTATTCTTCCTATTTGCGGGCACAAATAGACCCAACTGTGCTTACTGACAAGAAACAGTTAACTTTTTCTCTTTGGGTAGCTCCTGAATCTTATCCAATGATGAAGTTGGATCAAGATGGTGAATGGTTTACTACGATGTTGGGCAATGTAAAACTGGATGATAATAATACGATATCTGGTGATAAAGGTTTTGCTTTCCAGTTGGGTTCTCGTGGAAGTTATAAATTTATTTGTTATGTTGCTGGTTGGCAGGTTAAATGTGAGCCAAAAGCGAAGTTGTCCCGTTATCAATGGAATCATCTTGTAGCCACAGTTGATGGTGTAAACAAAAAGGTTACTCTCTATAATAATGGAGAATTTGTAGCAAGTATAAACTGTATGAAAGGAAAAATCACCCCTGGTGGCAGTACCCTTTATGTAGGTAAGTCGTATGTAGAAGATAAGGTGGATGTATTTTATTTGAACACATACAATGGTTTGCTGGATGATTTTGAGATTTATGATGGCATCCGTACAGATATTCTCAAAGAAAAAGCAGAAAATGCTCCTGTTCTGACTTATTCTCCAGAACGATATGCCGGTGACATACTGCGTCCTTCCTTCCATGGTATGCCCACTGCAGGATGGACTAACGAAACTCATGGAGCCACTTATTACAATGGAAAATATCATGTGTTCTTCCAGAAGAACCCCAATGGTCCCTATATGTCTCGCCTGAACTGGGGACACATCGTTAGTGATAATCTCTATAAGTGGGAGGAAGATCCCACTGCCATCAGTCCTGAAGAAGCTTACGATAAGAAAGGATGTTGGTCAGGATGTGTCTTTACCGATGATGAACTGACAGGGGGTAAGCCTAATATCTTTTATACAGCTGTAGATTATGGAAGAGCTACCATAGCTCAGGCACAACCTGCCGATGATGACTTGCTCACCTGGACTAAGAAGGCTGGCAATCCGGTAATTAACGGACGTCCTAACGGATTGACTGATGATTTTCGTGACTGTTTTGTTTTCCGAAATGGCAATGACTTGTATATGATAGTTGGCTCGTCCAAAAACGGAGTCGGCGTTACAACGCTTCATAAGTACGATAAGTCGACCAAGACTTGGAGCAATGATGGAAAACTGTTCTTCTCAGGTTCCAATGCAAATCAAGACGGAACATTCTGGGAAATGCCTAATATCACCAAGATAGGTGATAAATGGTTGTTTACCGCTACTCCTTTGAATACAGGTGTTGGTGTTCGTACCCTTTATTGGACAGGTTCAATCAATGCAGATGGAACCTTTGCCCCCGACAGCCGTACTCCAAAGACTGTAGAGATGGCTGGTTTCTCAAAGGATGGCTATGGCTTGTTGTCACCTACTATATTCCAAAAGGATGGCAAGACATTGATGCTGGGTATTGTACCAGACAAGTTAGCAGGTTCAGAGAACTACAAAATGGGTTATGCACACACCTATAGCTTACCACGCGAAATTAGTCTCGACAGCAAGGGTAATCTGATACAGAAACCATTCTCTGGGTTGGCAGCCATGCGCTCTGAAACATCTTTCATGATGACGGACTTCGATCTTACTGCCGAAAAAGATTTGGATCCAGTGCAGGGTAGAAGTCTTGAGTTGTCTGCAAAGTTTGTTGTAGGCAATGGTGATTTTGGCTTCAGCTTTTTGGGTAATGGCGATAAGAAAGTTACGCTTACCTATCAACCCAATAGTGGTATGTTGTCGTTGGATATGAGTGGCATCAACCGTATTGTCAATGATGGTATTTTCGGTGGTGTCTACAACTATGCCTTGCCAACTCCTGTTGCGATGGGTGAGGAGATGACCTTGAAAGTTTTTGTAGATCATTCCATTATAGACATCTTTGTAAATGACACCTATGCAGCTTCTGTCAGGGTATTCCCACGTGATGTGGATGCTGTCAAAGCTACGGCTTTTGTCAAGAATGGGTCTGTGAAAATGACTTCGTTGGAGGCTTATGTACTCGATGAGACAAGGGTGGCTTCTGGTATTTCTTCGGCAGTAAGCGAAGCTGAAACGAATGTGATCTTTGGCTCAAAGGGCTTTGTCAATTACAATTTGGCATCGCCTAATTGTACCTTATATATTTATGACATTGTAGGAAGATGCGTGAAAGCACAGCAGATTTCCAATACTACAGGGAAGGTACAAGTAGCCAACCAAGTTTTGCTCTTAGTCAAGATAGTGGATAATAAACAGAAAGTGGTGGGGCAATACAAGGTTATTGTTTAGTTATCTCTTCTATCTGTTTGCATCGTGCACTACTTATCTCATTCTGTATGACCTCTTGCTCCTACTATAAAAAGAGTTCCAAAGATGAGAAAAATGTTTCTTGTAACATATTTAGCATGTAATGAACGAATATTGCGTGGAAGAATAAGATTTGTTTGATAAATTTGCAATCGAAAATACCAATAACGCATTTAAAAACAAAACCCAATAACAAAGTAATGAGAACAATCAGAAAAACTGTGTTGAGCATGATGCTCCTGTTGGCTGGTATGACAGCCTCAGCCCAGGAAACTCAATTCCTGAGTAACAACCATTGCCTCTATCGTATTCACCAGAGTGAGAAATATCTCCTGATACCTGTTCAGGAGAGTGCTGAACTGAGTCATGTCAAGGTGATAGCCAACAACCAGCAGTTGAAGACTTTTAATGTCCGCCTTGCCAATACGCACGTAGATTATTACGTGCCTCTCGACTTGGAGGCTTACAAGAGCCAGAAGGGACTGATGCTCGATATTCATGTCGACGGACAGGCTCGTAACGATGGCGGTATTGCCAACTTCGGATGCTGGAAGGGAATGAAGTTCTCCGACAGCTTCGACATGAAGAACCGTGAGCAGTATCGTCCTCTCTATCATCATACTCCTGCCTATGGCTGGATGAACGACCCTAATGGTATGTTCTATAAGGATGGCGTGTGGCACCTTTATTTCCAGTACAATCCCTATGGGTCGCAGTGGGAAAATATGACATGGGGACATTCTACCTCTACCGATTTGGTAAATTGGAAGTTTGAGGGTGAAGCTATCGAGCCAGATGTGATAGGAACGATATTCAGCGGCTCTGCTGTTGTCGACAAGAAGAATACCGCTGGCTTCGGCGAGGGTGCTGTCGTAGCTCTCTATACCTCGGCTGGTGAGAACCAGACCCAGAGCATGGCCTACAGTACTGACAACGGAAAGACCTTCACCAAGTATGAGGGCAACCCTATCATCACAAGCAACGTGCCCGACTTCCGCGATCCTCACATGTTCTGGAACGAGGATATCAAGAAGTGGAACATGATTCTTGCTGCCGGTCAGCAGATGAACATCTATTCTTCTGACAATCTGAAAGACTGGACTTACGAGAGCTCTTTCGGTGCAGAGTACGGCAATCATGGCGGTGTGTGGGAATGCCCAGACCTGATGAAATTGAAGGTTCGCGGCACCGACAAGGAGAAGTGGATGCTTCTCTGCAACATCAATCCTGGCGGTCCTTTCGGCGGTTCTGCCACACAATACTTCATTGGTGAGTTCGACGGACACAAGTTTACTTGCGAGAGCAAGCCCGAGGTCACCAAGTGGATGGACTATGGCAAGGATCATTATGCCACCGTCACTTTCGACAATGCTCCCGACGGACGCCGTGTGGCAATAGCATGGATGAGCAACTGGCAGTACGCCAATCAGGTTCCTACCCAGCAGTACCGTTCTGCCAATTCTATAGCCCGCGATTTAGGACTCTTCGAGTACAAGGGCGAGACCTATTGCAGTGTGACTCCTTCTCCCGAGATGACAGCTGCACGCAGCAAGAAGACATCAAAGGCTCTCTCAGAGGCTTGCGAGGCTGTGGTCAATGTGAAGGGCAATGCCACTATCACCCTGAGCAACGACAAGGGCGAGAAGGTGGTGATGACCTATAATGCCAAGGCTGAGACTTTCGAGATGGACCGTACAAAGAGCGGCAAGACCGACTTCAGCAACGAGTTTGCTGCTGTCACTAAGGCTCCTACCTATGGAAAGATCAGCCAGTTCAGAATCTTCATCGACAAGAGCAGCGTCGAGGTCCTGGATGCTGAGGGCAAGATGGCGATGACCAACCTCGTGTTCCCAAGCAAACCCTATAATAAGATTGTTGTGAAAGGAAAGAGAAAGGGTAAGTATCAAGTTTACAAACTTGGAAAATAACAGCTAATATTCACTTCAAAAAAATAACTAACAAGATATGAATAAGTCTATGAAATTGACCCTTATCCCTGTGATGCTTTGTTTCTTCGCAATGGGATTTGTGGATTTGGTGGGTATAGCCTCCAACTATGTGAAAGAAGACCTCAACCTGAATGATGCTACAGCCAACCTGTTCCCATCATTGGTTTTCTTCTGGTTCCTGATTTTCTCTGTGCCCACGGGTATGTTGATGAATAAGATAGGTCGTAAGAAGACCGTGCTGCTCTCACTCTTGGTGACAGTCATCTCTCTTCTTCTGCCTTTGTTTGGCGAAACCTTCGGCATCATGCTTGTATCGTTCTCCCTCTTGGGTATCGGTAATGCGCTGATGCAGACATCGCTCAATCCGCTGGTTTCTGTCGTCACATCCGGTAAGAACCTGGCTTCTACGCTTACCTTCGGACAGTTTGTCAAGGCCATCGCTTCCTTTATGGCTCCATATATTGCCATGTGGGGTGCAGTGGCAAGTATTCCTGAGTTTGGATTGGGCTGGCGTGTGCTCTTCCCCATCTATATGATTATCGGTGTGTGCGCAACGCTGTTCCTGGCAGGAACTCCTATCGAGGAGGAGAAGACCGAGGGCAAGGCCTCTGGCTTTGTTGACTGCTTGGCTCTCTTGGGCAAGCCTATCGTGCTGCTTTCCTTCATCGGCATCATGTGTCATGTAGGTATCGACGTGGGCACCAACACCACCGCTCCAAAGATTCTGATGGAGCGTCTGGGCTGGACACTCAACGAGGCAGCCTTTGCCACATCGCTCTACTTCATCTTCCGTACCATCGGATGTTTCACAGGCACCGTCTTCCTTCGTATGATGAAGCCCCGTGTGTTCTTCACCATCAGCATCGTGATGATGGCGCTGAGTATGGCAGGCCTCTTCTTCGGCGAGAGCAAGATGATGCTCTATATTGCCATTGCCCTCGTGGGTTACGGCAACTCCAATGTGTTCTCCATCATCTTCTCGCAGGCTCTTCTCTCTGTACCCGAGAAGAAGAACGAGGTGAGCGGTCTGATGATCATGGGCTTGTTTGGCGGTACGGTATTCCCACTCATTATGGGTGTTGCCAGCGATGCCATCGGACAGATCGGTGCCGTGCTGGTGATGGCAGTAGGTGTGCTCTATCTGTTCTCATATATTAATAAGGTGAAGATGTAAACTTAGGAACTTGCAAAACTTGAATTTAAAAACAAAGATTATGAAAATAGAAGATTTGGATAAGAAATATTGTGTAGGTTTGGGCGAGATCCTTTTCGATGTTCTGCCTACAGGTTCTCAGTTGGGTGGCGCTCCTGCCAATTTCGCCTATCATGCCGGTCAGCATGGCTTGCATTCTGTAGCAGTCAGTGCCGTAGGCAGCGACTTGCTGGGCGACGAGGCTCTCAGATTGTTGGACGATAAGCACCTCAAGTACGTGATGCCACGTGTGGACTTCCCTACAGGAACCGTACAGGTAGAGCTCGATGCAGAGGGTGTTCCTACTTATGACATCAAGGAAGGTGTGGCATGGGACAACATCCCCTTCACCGATGACATCAAGGAGGTGGCTGCCAATGCCGGAGCTGTATGCTGGGGCTCTTTGGCTCAGCGCAACGAGGTAAGCCGCAAGTCTATCTATCAGTTCCTCGACCATACTCCCGAGGACTGCCTGAAGGTTTTCGACATCAACCTGCGTCAGAACTTCTATACCAAAGAGGTGATCTGTGAGAGCTTAAAGCGTTGTAATGTGTTGAAGATCAACGATGAGGAATTGATTACCATCGGCCGTCTCTTCGGTTATCCTGGTCTTGACATCGAGAACAAGTGCTGGCTCATCCTCGGTAAGTACAATCTCGACATGCTCGTGCTCACCTGTGGTGTGAACGGCAGCTATGTCTTTGCTCCAAGCTTCAAGTCGTTCCAGGAAACTCCTAAGGTAGAAGTTGCCGATACTGTAGGAGCAGGCGATAGCTTTACAGGTACTTTCTGTGCCAGCATTCTGAAGGGCAAGAGCATTGCCGAGGCTCACAAGCTGGCAGTAGAGGTAAGTGCATACGTGTGCACCCAGCATGGTGCCATGCCTGTGCTTCCTGAGAAATATACGAAGTAAGTTTCGTTTTTAGTATTTGGTAGTTGATATTTTGATAAAGGACTTCGCTTTACCTGGGCATGCTTCCCAAGGGCGGCGAAGTCCTTTTTGTGTGTCTTTGCTATTAAAAGATATTAATTTTTATTTGTCTTATTTGTGGGTTTTCATTTTTGTTTATATTTTTGCATATTACTATTGTGTAAACAATAACGATACAAAAATGAAAACCGGAAAGAAGCACATTATATTATATGTAATCCTTTTGTTGCTCGTCTTGGTGTCCTGTTCCGACAGGCGAACTGTGATAGGTGTGTCCCAATGTAGCGACGACATTTGGCGCCAGAAGGTGAACCGCGAAATCAAGATTGGACAGTATCAGTATAAGAATGTGGACGTGGTCTTTGCCTCTGCCGACAACAATGGGCAGCGCCAGGCCCGGCAGATAGACAGTTTGGTGAAAACCAAGGTCGACCTCTTGGTGGTGGCCCCCAGTGATGTCAAGACAGTTGCGCCAGCGATAGAGCGTGCCTACCGTGCCGGTATTCCCGTCATTCTTTACGACCGCATGATAGAGTCTACCCACTATACTGCCTATATCGGAACCGACAATGTGGCGATAGGCAAGGAGGTGGCTGATTATCTGGCACACCAACTGCAGGGCAGGGGAACGGTTGTTGAGATAACGGGCGAGCGTGGCTCCACACCTGTTGCCGACCGTCATCGCGGATTTATGCAGGGCATGAAAGCCTTTCCGCAGATACAGGTGGTGACGTTGGAAGGCGACTGGAACCTGGCTGGTGCCAAGAAGTTGATGCGTCAGTATATGGATGCAGGTAAGCCTGTTGATGCAGTTTTCGGACATAATGATGCCGAGGCTTGGGGTGCGCAGCAGGCAGCCAAGGAGAAGAACCGCGATAAGCAGATGCTCTTTGTGGGTATCGACGGACTGCCTGGTGAGAACCAGGGAGTAGACCTTGTGGACAAGGGCGTGATGACAGCCTCGTATATCTATCCTACCAAGGGCGAGGCCATCGTTCCCTTAGCGATGAACATTCTGCAGGGCAAGCCCTACAAGCGCATGAACTATTTTCAGTCGGCACTTGTCACAGCCGAGAATGCCAAGTTGATAGACATGCAGTATAAAGAGATAGAAGGCCAGACGGCCAACTTGAATGCCATCTATTCGAGCATTAATGACTATATGAAGATGTACCGATGGCAGAAGATCATCAGCATCCTGGCTGTTGCTGTGGTTGTGCTGCTGCTCATCATGATATTCTATCGTCGTAAAGTGCGTCGGGAAAAAGAGAAACTCAACAAGCAGCGCAAGCAGATGGCAGACGAAAAGATAGCCTTCTTTACCAATGCCAGCCATCAGTTGCGTACGCCCCTTACCTTAGTATCAGGACCTTTAAGCCAACTGATGAAGGATGACAACTACACCGATGAACAGAAGATGCTACTGCAGGTGGTGTCGCGCAACGTGGGACAGTTGGAAACCTTGACCGCCGATGTGCTCAACTTCAAAGATCAGGTAGATGTGATGAACCGGGCTTCGACGGATGAGGCTTCCGAGAAGGAACTCTCTCAACATGTGCTTCGCGACAGTCGCCATCAGATGCTGTTGCAACAAGATGTAGAGGAACTCTCCACCATCCTTGTTGTAGATGATAATGAAGATATTCGCACCTATTTACGTGTTTTGCTTTCTGATCATTACTACGTCATCGAAGCCTCAGATGGTCAAAATGGTTTACGTCTGGCCAAGGAGAGTGTGCCCGACCTGATCGTCAGCGATGTGATGATGCCTGTGATGGACGGACTCACCTTCTGTTCGAAGATCAAGGAGGATGAGGTAACCAGTCATATTCCTGTTATATTGCTCACCGCTCGCAGTGAGGAGTCTCAGCGTATAGAAGGGTATGAGCATGGAGCCGATGCCTATCTCACCAAACCTTTCAGTGCCCATCTGCTATTGGCTCGTATCTCCAACTTATTGCAAGCTCGTCGACAGAGAAAAAATATGGATGCAAAGAACGTGCTTTCGGCAGAGTTTATACAGGCAGAGGCACCAGGAGAGCGGATGTTCTTAGAACGGTTTAAGAAGGTTGCTAAGTCGCATATAGGAAATGCCAACCTTCGCATGGACGACTTAGGCTCCGAACTAAGTCTTAGCAAGGTGCAGATGTATCGCAAGGTAAAGGCATTGACAGGAAAGACTCCTGCAGAGGTGCTTCGCGAAATGCGTATGCAAAAAGCCTATTCGCTCTTGAAGCAAACCGACAAGACCATCAGTGAGGTGGCTGCCGAGGTGGGCTTTGCCATTCCTGGTTACTTCTCAGCTTGTTTCAAGAAGCAGTTCGGCATCAACCCGACAGAGTTGAGAGACTGACAGGACTTCTCTCTCAACTTCCCTCTAACTTCTTTTATAACCCTGCTATTCCAACTTGTGCTGATTATTCTAACTCTCTGAAAAACAGAAGTCATATAAATGAACGAAATACTATAAAATAGTTGCATGTAACATAATTGCCATGTGATGAACGAATTTTTCTCTGTTGTCAATAAGAGTTTTGCTATCTTTGCTGCCAGAAATTTGAATAAACAATAAATAGAATTACTATTAACAAAACCTTTATTTACATGGAGAAAATGAAAACTCTCTTGATGAGCATCTGCTTGTTGCTCGTCAGTGCGGTATCATTCGCCCAGGTCGAAGAGGCAAGTGGAAATGTTACCGACAACAGTGGAGAACCAGTTATTGGTGCCACTGTCACCGTAGTGGGGGGACAAGGAAATGCAGGTACTGTTACTGATATTGATGGTAACTTTACGGTGCAGGTTCAGTCCGGTTCAAAACTTTCTATCTCTTTTATGGGGTATAAGACTCAGGTGGTGAAGGCTGCCAAGGGTCTGCGCATCGTTCTCGAAGAAGATGCCAAGTTGCTCAACGAGGTAGTCGTTACTGGTTATACCACTCAGCGCAAGGCCGACCTGACAGGTGCCATCTCGGTAGTCAGCGTTGACGAGATAGCCAAGCAGAACGAGAACAACCCTATCAAGGCTCTTCAGGGCCGCGTTCCAGGTATGAATATTACAGCTGACGGTTCTCCTTCAGGAACTGCCACCGTACGTATTCGTGGTATCGGTACGCTGAACAACAATGATCCTCTTTATATTGTTGATGGTGTGCCAACCAAGGCTGGTATGCACGAACTCAATGGTAATGACATCGAGAGCATTCAGGTGCTCAAGGATGCTGCATCGGCTTCTATCTATGGTAGCCGTGCTGCCAATGGTGTCATCATCATCACTACCAAGAAGGGTAAGGAGGGCAAGGTGAAGGTCGACTTCGATGGCTCTATCTCGGTTTCTACTTACGCTCATAAGATGGATGTGCTCAATGCAAAGGAGTTTGGTCAGGTGATGTGGCGTGCCTATATGAACGATGGTATGGATCCTAACACCAATGGTCTGGGCTACAGCTACGACTGGAGCTATAACGAGCAGGGCAACCCTGTGCTCAACGGCATCAGTATGAAGAAGTATCTCGACGATGCGGGTACAACACCTGCTGCTGATACTGATTGGTTTGATGAGACAACTCGCACAGGTGTAGTACAGCAGTATAACGTATCTGTTAGTAAGGGCTCAGACAAGGGTAGTAGTTTCTTCTCTTTGGGTTACTACAAGAACTTGGGAATTATCAAACATTCAGATTTCAACCGCTTCTCAGCTCGTATGAATACAGAGTACAAGCTCTTGAAGAATAATTGTCTTACTGTAGGCGAGCACTTCACTGTCAACCGTACTTCTGAGGTTGCGGCTCCTGGTGGCTTCTTGCAGAATGTGTTACAGTTCAATCCATCTCTGCCTATCTATACTGAGGATGGCAACTATGCAGGTCCTGTAGGAGGTTATCCAGATCGTTATAACCCTGTAGCAGTGTTGGAACGCAACAAGGACAACCGTTATACCTACTGGCGTATGTTTGGTGATGCTTATGTAAACCTCAACCTCTTCAAGGGCTTTAACATCCGTTCCACCTTTGGTCTCGATTACTCACAGAAGCAGCAGCGATTCTTTACTTATCCTGTTACCGAAGGTAATGTGGCTAACGACAAGAATGCAGTAGAGGCCAAGCAGGAACACTGGACCAAGTGGATGTGGAATGCTGTGGCTACATATAACAAGGAGATAGGTCAGCATCGCTTCGACCTCATGGCAGGTATGGAGTTGAACCGTCAGGATGATATCTACTTCTCTGGTTATAAGGAAGGTTTCGCAGTACTCAAGCCCGACTATATGTGGCCTGATGCAGGTACCACGGGAGCACAGGCTTACGGTGGAGGCTCTGGCTATTCACTCGTGTCTTTCTTCGGTAAGGCCAACTATAATTATGCCGACAAGTACATGGCTTCGTTCACCATCCGTCGTGACGGTAGCTCTCGTTTCGGTAAGAACAATCGTTATGCCACCTTCCCATCTGTATCTGCAGGCTGGCGTATCAATCAGGAGAACTTCCTGAAGAAGGCTTCTTGGATTGACGATTTGAAGATTCGTGCATCTTGGGGACAGACTGGTAACCAGGAAATCGACAACTTGGCTCGCTATACCATCTTTGTTAGCAACTATGGAGTGGGTGAGAATGGTGGTCAGAGCTATGGTACCTCTTACGATATCGCAGGAACCAATGGCGGAAGCACATTGCCTTCGGGTTTCAAGCGCAATCAGATTGGTAATGACGACATCAAGTGGGAAACAACCACACAGACCGACTTGGGTCTCGACTTCGCTTTCTTTGGCAATACCCTCTATGGTAACTTCGACTGGTACTTTAAGAAGACCAAGGACATCTTGGTTTATATGCCAGGTATCGCCGTTATGGGTGAGGGAAGCTCACAGTGGATCAATGCAGGCGAGATGGAGAACCGCGGTTTCGAGTTCAACATCGGTTATCGCAACAAGACCAACTTTGGTCTGAAGTACGACATCACCGCCAACATTTCTTCTTATCGCAACGAAATTACAGCGTTGCCTACTACTGTAGCAGCTAATGGTACCTTTGGTGGTAATGGTGTGAAGAGTGTTATCGGTCATCCTATGGGTGCACAGGTAGGATATGTATGCGATGGTATCTTCAAGAGCCAGGAAGAAATCAACAACCATGCCACTCAGGAAGGTGCAGGCTTAGGACGTATGCGCTGGAAAGATTTGGATCATGATGGTAAGATTACTGAGCTTGACCAGACTTGGATTTATGATCCTGTGCCCGACTTCACTTATGGCTTCAATATCTACTTGGAGTACAAGAACTTCGACTTCACAGCTTTCTTCCAGGGTGTACAGGGTGTAGACATCATCTCTGACCTGAAGAAAGAGACCGACATCTGGGCAGGTCTTAATATCGGCTTCTTGAACAAGGGACATCGTCTGTTGAACGCATGGTGTGTGGACAATCCATCCAGCAATATTCCTGCTGTTACCCTTTCCGACAATAATAACGAGAAACGTGTATCTACTTATTGGGTAGAGAATGGTAGTTATCTGAAACTGCGCACCATCCAGTTGGGTTACAATTTCCCAAAGAGCATCGTCTCCAAGCTCTCTATGCAGCGCTTGCGTATGTATGTCAGTGCACAGAACCTGTTCACCATCAAGAGCAGCAGCTTTACGGGTGTAGATCCTGAGAATCCAAACTATGGATATCCTATCCCTCTCAACCTCACATTTGGTCTTAACGTAACATTCTAAAAGAGTCAAATTATGAAAAAGATATTATATTCTGTCCTTACCGTTCTTGCCTTGGTGGGTACGACAAGTTGCTCTGACTTTCTGGACGACCAGAAACCTCAGGGTGTGCTCGACAGCGACATGGTGAAGGACCCAAGCAATGTGGATAACCTGGTTATCTCGGCTTACGCTGTCTTCACAACAGCCGAAGACGTCAACTCTTCCTTCTCGATGTGGAACTTCGATGTCCGCAGCGATGATGCCTATAAGGGTGGCAACGGAACCAGTGATGGTGACGTATTCCATCAGTTGGAGATAGAGCAGGGTGTGCTTACCACCAACTGGAATATCAACGATATGTGGGTGCGCCTTTACAACTGTATCTCACGTGTCAACTCAGCCATCTCTGTGCTTGAGGCCACCAGTGACAGCTATCAGCTCAAGGCTCAGCGTTTAGGCGAGATGAAGTTCTTGCGTGCCTACGCCCACTTCCTGTTGAAGCGTCTCTACAAGAACATTCCTTTCATCATGGATGCCAACCTGAAGCAGGAAGACTACAATACCCTTTCCAACACTGAGTTCAACAACGATGAGGGCTGGCAGCAGATTATCAACGATGTGGAGTATGCCTATAGTGTGCTTCCAGTGAAGCAGACCGATAAGGGTCGTCCTTCCAAGGCAGCAGCTGCAGCCTTCCTTACCAAGGCTTATCTCTATAAGGCTTATCGCCAGGATGATCCTTCATCCAATCAGGTGACCAGCATCAACAGAGAAGACTTGCTAAAGGTCATCGAGTATAGCAATCCTGACATCTATAGCGCAGGTGGCTTCGATCTCGAGGCTGACTTCCACAACAACTTCCGTCCTGAGACACAGTACGAGAATGGTGTGGAGAGCATCTGGGCCATGCAGTATTCTATCAACGACGGTACCAAGTATGGTAACCTGAACTGGAGCTACGGTCTTATCGTGCCTAATATCCCTGGTGTTACCGATGGAGGTTGTGACTTCTACAAGCCCAGTCAGAATCTTGTGAACGCCTATCGTACCGATGCCGACGGTCATCCTTTCATTGACACCTTTAATAATAAGGACTACGACTTGACACAGGATGCTGACCCACGTCTGTTCCTCACTGTAGGTCTGACGGGTCTTCCATACGAGTTCAACAGCAAGTACATGATGGACGCCAGCTCCACATGGAGCCGTTCTAATGGTCTTTATGGTTATTATGTAACTTTGAAGCAGAACGTAGATCCAGACTGTGGTTACATGGTAAAGGGCTCTTGGTGGGGTACACCTATGAACCGCATCGTGTTCCGTTATGCCGACGTACTCTTGGAGCGTGCTGAGGCTTATGCACAGCTCAACGAGACGGGTGAGGCCATCAAGCTGGTCAACAAGATTCGCCTGCGTGCCAAGCAGAGTACTGGTATGATAGCCAATTATCCTTCAGACTATGGCGTGAAGTTCAATATCTCTACCTATAATGGTTCTTACAGCCAGGAAGATGCTCTGAAGATTGTGAAGATGGAGCGTCGTTTGGAGATGGGTATGGAGAGTGAGCGCTTCTTCGACCTCGTGAGATGGGGTGAGGCAGAGAAGGTGCTCAACAAGTACTTTGCTGAGGAGACCAACAACTGCTCTATCTATGGAGATGCTCACTTTACAGCCGACAAGAATGAATATCTGCCAATACCTTTCTCACAGGTAGCGGCATCCGACGGACATTACACACAGAACATAGGAGAATGGTAATATGAAAAAGTTATTATATCTATTGATGGGCATTCTTGCCCTCACAGCCTGCAGCGAGGACAATGTGTCCGACCTGCAGCTCACAGGAGGCTGTTCTGTTACTGAACTGGCACTCGATAATTATGAAGGAACAGTAGACAAGGCTGCACGTACCATTACCGTACGCGTGCCTGAGACCTACGACATCAGTCAGATGACCTTGAGCAAACTCACTCTCAGCGATGGTGCTGTATGCGATGCCAAGGTGGGCGACAAGATGAATATGCTCCTTGCACAGACCTTGCGCGTGAAGAATGGCGATGTGTTCCTCGACTGGACACTCGTTGCCAAGCGCGATGAGGCTAAGATTCTTTCTTTCAAGGTGAACGGTATCTATACTGGAGCCATCAACGAGAGCAACAAGACCATTACCATTAATGTACCACAGACGGTGGACATCACCAAGCTGATTCCTTCCATCACGGTGAGCGAGAATGCTACTGTAGCACCTGTATCGGGTGCACCTGTCGACTTCACCGAGCCTGTGACCTACACCGTAACCAACAATACGGCTACAAGCACTTACACCGTAACCGTCAATCAGATAGGCAAGCCTGCTGCTGTATTCGCAAGCTTGGCTCTGACGATGGACGAGCTGGTGCCTGAGGAGAAGGCTGCCTGCGAGTGGATGCTCGAGAATGTGGACAACTCTATCTACGCTTCCTTTACTGATATCAAGAATGGCAATGTAGACTTGAGTGAGTGTAAGGTGATATGGTGGCACTTCCACAAAGACGGTGGAGTGGACGGTAAGGAAAGGTTCGAGCAGGCTGCTCCTGAGGCTCTTGCCGCACAGGCTGTGCTGAGAGACTACTATAAGGCTGGTGGTTCCTTCCTCTTCACACGTTACGCTACCAATATGCCTGGTGAGTTGGGTATCGACAATAATGGATTGGTACCAAACAACTGCTGGGGTCAGGTAGAGAATGACGCCGAGACTTGTGGAGGTCCTTGGGACTTCAAGATGGGCAATGATGCCGCTGGTTCTCATTCCGACCATGCCCTCTATCAGGGACTGGTGAAAGGTGATGATGCCAACTGTGTTTATACGACAGATGCCAACTACCGCATCACCAACTCTACTGCTCAATGGCATATTGGAGTCGACTGGGGTGGTTTTGACAATTATGCCGTATGGAGAGAGAAGACAGGTGCTATCGACCTGGGTTACGGTGGTGACGGTGCTGTCGTGGTATGGGAGTATCCTGCCAAAGAGAATTCAGGTAAGACCCTCTGTATAGGTTCTGGTTGCTACGACTGGTACAGCGTAGGTCCTTTCACTGAGAAGTTCCATGCCAATGTGGCAATCATGACCAAGAATGCTCTTAATTATCTTATGAACAATTAAAAAATCAAACAGAAATGAAGACAATGATTAGTTCTATTATATTGGCATCATGCCTCGCTTTGCCTCTTGCTTCATGCAGCGACAGCGATGTTGCCCCCGAGCAGAAAGACTGGTCTACCACCACTTATTTCTACTCTGCTGACGCAGCCATGCAGGATACTTACTACAAGCCAACTGTAGGCTACGTGGGCGACCCCATGCCTTTCTTCGATCCTGTGGCTGGCGATTTCAAGGTGTTGTATCTGCAGGACTTCCGTCCTAATCCTGAAGGAACTTACCACCCCATCTGGGGTGTAAGTACCAAGGATGCTGCCCACTATACTTCTTTGGGTGAGTTGGTTTCTTGTGGCACCAAGAAGTCACAGGATGCTGCCATTGGTACAGGCTCTACCATCTACGATGAGGCAAGCAAGCTTTATTATACATTCTATACTGGTAATAAGTATCTGCCTACAGGTGACGAGAGCGCACAGGCAGTGATGGTGGCTACGTCACCAGACTTCAAAACCTGGACCAAGGACCGTACGTTCTTGCTCAAAGGTCAGGACTTCGGCTACGATAAGAATGACTTCCGCGACCCATTCGTGTTTAAGGGTGATGATGGGAAGTTTCATATGCTCGTTTCTACCAAGAAGAGTGGCAAGGGTAGCTTAGCTGAGTTCGTATCTGACGACTTGAAGAACTGGACCGACAATGGCGTGTTCATGACCATGATGTGGGACCGCTTCTATGAGTGTCCTGACCTCTTCAAAATGGGCGACTATTGGTACTTGGTGTATAGTGAGATTCATCATGCTGTACGCAGAGTGCAGTATTTCAAGGGAAGAACACTTGACGAGTTGAAGGCTTGTACTGCCAACGATGCAGGAATCTGGCCTGATGCTCACGAGGGCTTCCTCGACAGCCGTGGTCTTTATGCCGGCAAGACTGCCAGCGATGGTACCAACCGCTATCTGTGGGGCTGGTGTCCTACCCGAAGCGGTAAGGACAATACTGCTGTGGGTGCTTCACCTGCGGAGCCAGAGTGGGGTGGCAACTTGGTTTGCTATAAGCTCATCCAGCACGAGGACGGTACATTGACACTCGGTGAAGTGGAAGCTATCAGCAATAAATATAATAAGGTGTGCGAGGTTGAGGTAAAGGATCAGAATGGCATGAGTGTAGTTGAAAGAAAAGATGCAGAAGGTAATCTTATTCGTGATGAAAAAGGCGAAGTTATCAAAGACACTATTCTTTCGGGCGACAATGCCTATATGTTATTGAGCCGCTTGGGCAGTCACAACAAGATCAGCTTCACCGTCACCACTTCCAACGAATGGGATAAGTTTGGTATCTCTATGGTTCGTGGCTCTGACTCCAAGAAGTATTACACCATGGTTGTCAATCCAGAGAATGAGAACAACCGCAAGGTAAACTTTGAGGAGCAAGGCGTAGAGGGTAAGGGCTTCATTGCCGGTATTGATGGCTACGTGTTTGCCCGTCCTGCCGACAATGTGTACAACATCACTATCTACACCGACAACAGTATCTGTGTGATGTACATCAATGATGTCTGCAGCTATACCAACCGCATCTATGGTATTCAGAAGAACTGTTGGAGTATCAATAGCTATAATGGCGCCAACGTCAAGATTAGCAATCTGAAGATCAGTCAGTATTAATTGAGAAAGTAGATCAGACACATCGTTTTTTCAAAACACCATAACTTTGCGAGGCTCATCTTCCTTTTGGGGGATGGGCCTTTTTCGGTTTTTAGGAATCTTCCCCATTTACGAAAATGAAAATGATAAAATACAGCTACTTGAACTCATATTCGGAAAGTTAGGAGCAGAGTTCTGAATGGACTTCAATCAATACGGGGAACTACTCATCCCATTCCTCGAATTCCAATTCCTGTTCCTTGTACTCGGGTTTGTGGGTGCTGTTCTCACGGTCTTCTTTCTTGGCTTCTTCGCTTGTGGCATTGCTCACTGAGAGGCCTATGAGGCGGATGGGGTGGGCGGAGGAATACTCCACCTGCTTGAGCAGAAGTTTGGAGAGAGGCAGTATGTCGGCCTTGCTCTTCAGAATCTTGTCTTGCGAGATGCTTCTTGTTATCTGGGTAAAGTCGGCAAACTTGATTTTCAGGGTGAGGGTGCGGCCTTCGAACTCGCTGCGGGCTATGCGGGTAAGCAACTCCAGGACGGTGTGATAGAGTTGTATGATGACGGCAGAGGGAGTGTATATATCCTCTAAGAAAGTCTGTTCGCATCCCACAGACTTCCTTTCGCGATACGTAACGACGGGGCGATTGTCGATGCCACGTGCAAAATGGTAGAAGACATGACCAGCCTTGCCAAAAACCTCGACGAGATGCTGTTCGGAAACCTTACGCAGGTCGGCTCCGCGGTAAATGCCCATGTAGTGCATCTTCTGCAGAGTCTTCTTGCCTACGCCCCAAAAATCTTCCACGGGCAGTTGAGAGATAAAGTCGAGAGCCTTGTCGGGGTGAATGGTGCAGATGCCGTCGGGCTTGCGATAGTCGGAAGCCACCTTGGCGAGAAACTTGCAATAGCTGATACCTGCCGATGCGGTGAGTCCTGTCTCTGCTTTGATGCGTGCCTTGATTTCGCGTGCCACATCTACAGCCAGCTCTATACCTTTCTTATTATGGGTGACATCGAGAAAGGCCTCGTCGATGGAGATAGGTTCTATGAGGTCGGTATAATCCTGGAAGATGTGGTGAATCTGCTGCGACACCTCTTTATAATGTTCGTGTCGGCAAGGCACGATGTTGAGGTCGGGGCAGAGGCGCTTGGCCTGTGCGATTGACTGTGCAGAATGTACTCCGAAGCGACGTGCCTCATAGCTGGCAGTAGACACCACACCACGTGGACCGTCGAAGCCTACCGCAATGGGTTTGCCCCGAAGTTCAGGATTGTCTCTTTGCTCTACTGCCGCAAAGAAGGCATCCATATCAATGTGTATGATTTTTCTATTCTCCATTCTCATGCAAAAATACAAATAAATCCTTGTTTATGCAAATTTCATTTCTATCTTTCTCAACTTTCGCTGGGTTCAGGAGTTTAGATGATAAAGGAGTTATCACTCCCTTCGGTCGTTAAAAGTTATAGCCATCAGAACGTCGTTTTCGCATCCCTATAGGGACGAGGCTCCATCCCTATAGAGACTGAGGGTGATCGGTAGTAGGGATGAGGCTCCATCCCTATAGGGACCGAGGTCAATCGGTAGTAGGGATAGAGGCCCAGCCTTAGTAGGGGCTGAGATGACATCATATTACATTTTTTCCTTATTTTCTTGTGGGGTTAAAATGATTATTGTATCTTTGCAACGGATCATTCCTCGCAAGAGGTTTGGACCCTACATTCAGGCAGTCTTGATCATTTCAAGCCTGCCTGTCTTATTTTAAATACTTTTGCTGTGTTGCGATTAAAGCTTGAGGTACAGATCTTCATGAAGTTTTCATGGGAATACAAGCTTCTTCCATAAGTGGAGAAAAAGGCAAAGCTGAGCCACGATGAACAGTTGAAGCGGTACCGATTAGCGAGAGAAAGGGCTGGGATGAGGTGACTAAAAATGAATCATTTAGTTGCCAAACTTGCTGACCAAAAGGCAGAGAAATAACAGGAAGAACAATCCTGACAGACTACCGAAAACCATCATAGCAACCACTACCCAAGAAGAATGATTTCCGTCGAAGTATACCTTGTTCTGCCACTGGCAGAGCGCAAAAAAAAGCAGTGCCATGGCGAATGCTGCCCGTGTGATGCCTCTTGGAGTTTTAGGCTTTGGGGATCTCTTCTTGATAACGACTTTAATCTCCATATTCATTGCATTAATGCGTAAAGGCATATTTCATATATAACTGGTTGCAAATATAGAAAAAAGAATCGAATAATCCAAGTGTTTTAATAAAATTGTTATCGCAAAAGAAGTGATTTCTCGGTGTACTGAGCCACACCGTAGGCTTTCTTTGGGTCCTGCTTCTTGGCAGGGTTGCCCAACATTGCAATACTGTAATTGATCATTTACTTTTAAGATTAAAATGTGAATATAATAGTGATAGAACACCGTTAGAATATTGTTTTTGCATCCCTATAGGGACGAGGCTCCATCCCTAATAGGGACTGAGGCTCATCGGTAGTAGGGATAGAGGCTTGGCCTTAGTAGGGGCTGAAACGGCATAATATTGCCGCAGCTTTGACGTTTATATATATTGTATAACTTAAAATATTGATAGATTATGTGTTATTTTATTATCGAAGGTACATTGGCGCAAGAGAGAGTTCAGTTGCACAATATACGGCAAGATCTGGAGCGGCGACATCAAGCTTTAATACGCCATTTGACAGCGTTAGACGCCACCATCCTTGGTATTTTAGCTGTTTTTCTTGATAAACAGCAAACGTCCCTTTTTCCTCTGTCTCCGACAGTTGTTGGTACGTCCTTACTGTTCTTGTCTTTAGTTTCGGGGATATATTATATCTGTATGATCCATCGACAAGCTGTGAAAGTATATAGGCATCTTTGCGCAGAAGTTGAAGGAGTGTCTCATTCTCACCTCTCAGCCGCAGACAGCCCATTCGGCTCAGAATTTGCTGCCTTATTTTGCCCAATAAGTTTGTGCTTGGGGCTTCTATCCTTTTTGGTAGGAGTATTCTTGTAGGTATTTGCTTTTCCTTGCTCATATTCTTTGGATTTGCTGCCGGGAAAACGGCGAAATAAAGCCGTTCCATTTGATTTTTCTCTCTTTTCTTGCTCATATCATTGCGAGTTTAAAAAGTTTATTGTATCTTTGCGGTGGAAATAGCTTCAACGTCCCAATGGTTCCTTCGACGAGCCGCGTGGATGTTTGGAGCTATTTCTTTTTAAAGGCATTGTAAAGAGTTTCTTTTTTGTCTTTCCTTATCTCAGTCTTAAGCTGCCAAGTTTCTCCGCTGATTTCAATTTCGTATTCATTGTACCCGGTGGCACCTCTATCCTTTTTCTTTTTGATATTTCTTATATCTATCTCGGATGTCATATCCTTTACTTCGCCAAGAGGGCTGAACCGAACGAATCGGAGGTTCTCCAAATGTCGTGCTATCCATTTCTGCGCAGCGACCTCTTCGGCGGTCCTGGCATGATCCAGTCCGAGACGTAGTGTCTTTTTGGTCTGGAAGTAGTTACCTGTTTGCAAGCTTTCAGATTTCTTTGTGAAGTTTTCAGAAGACTGGAGTAACTCCTTCTTGCTTACACACGCTTCTGTTTTATCTCTATTCAGGGTGCAATTTTGTACGAATTTACATGCAGCACATATCTCGTTGTCGGGGAGACTTAGAGTCAGCTTGCCCTTCGCCACATCGCAGTCATTACACCGCCTGATGGTGTAAGGGTTGTAGTCGGGCATGGTTTTGCCCTGCTTGCCACTGTTGAAACGGAACATATTGTATCGTTCGTCGTTCATGGCCTCCTCGCCCCTGCTCATGGCCTCGCCGTGCTCTGTAGCCGGATATTTCTGCTTGCGCACCTGTACCACGTTACAGCGGCAGTTCCATCCATTCGGCGGGTAATAGGTTTCCCAGAAAGAGTCGCTCATGGGGAGCGTCACCCCATCGAGGGCAGCGTGTTCCGGGCGCACCTTGTCATCCTTGGCCGTGCGGTACTGCAGGTAGTATCGGTCGCCATCCTCGCTGAACTGTTCCCACTTGGCCGCCATGGTGGCAGAAGCCTGTACGAAGTTGTATTCAGCATGCAGATAGTTGGCATTGTAGGTGTCGTTGATCTTCCGAACATCGTTCAGGAAGCGTTCGAACGGCTTTTTATTGCCACTCTCATCGAGCATGGAAGGGAAAGCCTCGTTGAGCTCGTGGAACGTCTTGATGCCCGAGAAGATGTAGTTGGAGCGGGTAAGCCGTTCGCGCATCTTGTCGCTCATCTCTACCTTCTGGAAGCCAGTATCAAGGATGCCTGCATGGGTGGTAATGAAGGTGGGTGAAAATAAAAAAGCCGACGAAACTTCGTCGGCTTATGGCTGTGATGGTTTAGGGGTTATATGTTATCATCCTGGCAGAGCATGAGTACCCACAACAAGGTGCTTATAAACATAGTGATACCACACAGAATCAATAGGTCGGAAGCCCAGTCAGGTGCCTTTGCTCCCATAACCCAGTCGCAGAGAACCAGTCCTATAATAAAACTTACGACTGCAATCCAGCCGCAGACGGTTCTGTCTTTCATTGGTGTAACTTTGTATTCTGCCATAATGATGTTTAATTAGTAACACGCTGCAAATATAGAAAAAAGAATCGAATAATCCAAACGTTTTAATAAAATTGTTATCGCAAAAGGGGGTATACCTAACATTGTTTTTGACTTCTCAAACTTTCGAAACAAGCGAAAGTTCTCATACTTAAATAGAGAATTTTGTGATAAAATAATTAATGGCAGTCAGCAACTCGTCAAGATTATTTTTGATAACGTCTAATACAATATCTCCGTCAATATCAAAATAACCATGTGCAATATGGTTACGAATGCCTATGACATCTTGCCAAGGTATTTCTGGACGTTCATCTAACAAACGGGATTGGGTTAATTTATCTATCTGTTTAACCCCTTCTCCAATAGCCTCTATAAGCATACAACTGGCTGCAAGATTTTTCATGCCTTCTGGCGTACTATAGTAATCATCTACATTTTGTATATCCTTATTCCAATCTTGCAATTGTACTATAGCTTTTTTTATTTGCAATAAGGTACCTGCTATTCTATTTGATAATGTATATTCCGTCATGTTCTATTTCTTTAAGAAGGTATGGATTGATACGTTTGTGTATTCTTACTATATCGACTGAGCATTCCAGTAAGTTTTCTAAAAAGCGCTTAAGTCTGACAACAAGAAACATTTTCGGTTCCATATCTACACATATATCAACATCGCTACCTTCTTTCTGTTCATTTCTGGAAACAGAACCAAAGAGACGTAATGATTTTACTCCGAAGTTACTTTTTAGTTCTTCGGCGTGAGATAAAATCAGTGAAATGTAGTATTCTCTTGACTTCATATTCATTGTCTTTTTATTCAGGTATGGATCATGCAAATCGAATGCATAGCGTCAAGCTTGTTTGAACGTTTTGCTGAGATGCAACTTATCTTTTGCAAAGATAATGCAAACGAGCGTAGAATATCAAGCTTGCTTGAATATTATGCCGAGTGCAGCTTATCTTCTGCAAAGATACAAAAAATATCTATTAATGCAATAGTAATGAATGAAAAAGTACTGATTTTACTCAATACGACTATTTTAACGGAAAATACAGAACTCGGTGATGAAGGTGGGTGTAGATAAAATTAGCTGATATAGAAAAAAGAATCGAATAATCCAAGTATTTTAATAAAATTGTTATCGCAAAAGAAATGACTTTTATGTTGAATCTTGAGATTGATGGAAAGGAAGCCGTCAAGATTGAAAAAAGGTGTGCCACAAATGCGTGGCACACCCTTTATGTTAAAGATAAGTGAGATTTTATTTCTGGCATTCCTTGCAAGGAGTCCAAGGCTTCAATTGCTTGAAGAAGTCGTTGCCCTTGTCGTCTACGAGAATGAATGCAGGGAAGTCCTCTACGGTAATCTTCCAGATAGCCTCCATGCCGAGCT
>ERZ1023967.39-NODE-39-length-39237-cov-76.312006_pt1 | contig 39237 bp, 67 predicted proteins | sample MGYA00380429_ERZ1023967 | MGnify/ENA primary metagenome ERZ1023967 (study PRJEB33179, sample SAMN07449055) | human gut metagenome | biome: Human-gut; feature: Human associated habitat; material: Faeces | host: Homo sapiens | place: India:Kasaragod | collected... | reverse complement strand
GAGGGGGTGTCATTTTTGAGACCCCTCCCCTATGCTTAAGCACTTTTGTCCAGTGTGTCTTCGTCTTTGACTTCGATCTTGAGCTTCTTGTAGATGTTTTGCGGATCAGCAGCTACAATTCTGTCGATGGCCTTCTCGATTTCATAGGCATTTTCATTGTCCGTGAACTGAGAAGACGTCTCAGCCAGCCTCATGAGAAGGCCAGATGAGTTATAGCCATGATCCGTGTCGTATCGATACCATTCTTCGAACTGCTCGTACGGTGAATACGGGTTATCAAAGGTAGTAAGAAAGCAACGAACCATATATCTGTTCCTTTCTTGTATAGTTTATTTGTTTAATGCACTGTAAACCGTAGACTCGGGAACACCACAAGCTTTAGCAATGTCTGCATACGAGTATCCGCTGCGAAGCATTGCTTTTGCTTTAGACATCTTTGCCGAACTCATGACAGTTGTTGCTTTTGGCATTGCACGTTTCACTATTTCATCCGAATCAGACGAATTTAGAATCTTCATGAGTTTGCTGTCGGAAATTGCGCCTGCTTGAATCGCTTCCCATTCTTTGTCTGTGAAAACGACTTTAGACTTGCGACCACTTGCACCAACAGAATCTCTTGCGCGCTGCATTTCCACAGAAGAAATTTTCTTTATTTCTTTCTTATCGATAGCAGGATTGAGACCTTGTTCTTGAATTTTGGCTTTAATGCTTGCATTAGCAATGAGCATTGCCTTGCGTTCTTTTGGCTTATTCATGAGCATGGTGTTATACTTATCGTTCAAAGACCTAACTTCGGATGCATATTGCTTCGCTGCTGCCGGACTGTACTTCAAACCGGGCATATTCTCAGCCTCTTTACGAGCCTGTCTGGCCATGGCCTTAAGCTGGTTCGAGAAATCGGCGTAGAGATTTTCCTGAATGGTGCCAGAGGACAGTGTTCTTGCGTCTTTGGTTTCAGAAATCAAGCTGACCGTGTCTTCGGCCATGCGTTCCTTTCCGGTTTTGGGATCGATAAAGGTACGTCCGCTCTCTTTATAAACTAGTTCACCAGTATCTTTGTCAACATGAACACTTCCACGACGTTCAGGAACTCGTATCGTTTGCTTACGACGAGACAGAAGTGTGGATGCTCCACCGTACTTGACATTTCTTTCCTCATCAACACGAATCTGCCACTTCTGCTTAAGTTCTGCGATACCATTTTCCCTTTCAGAGCGCTTGTAGTCGAGGCCATGCTTTTCTGCATCAATAACGACCATTGAATGCTTAACAGCACGAGCCAGTTCTTTCTCATCCGCGCCACGAAGAGTCATATCAGTAATCAAATTAGAAATGACGCCCATTTCACGTTGCTTCTCCTCTTTTTTCATGAGACGGACGTGATTAGGATTACCTGGTGGTACTGCGTATTCAGTTTTAGGATCGAAATCTTTCAAATCCTTCAGTGCAGGAGTAGACTTAATGCTGACTTTGTCAGTAATAGGAATCGCCATGACGGTATCTCCATCAAAGTCAGCGCCCGAAAGGCGTTCTGCCTCCTTTGCGTTGATGCCGATTGCATCCTGAATTGCTCCAAGATTCCGCTTGCCGTGAACATTCTTATTGTTTACTGTGACAATAGGAATCTCAAAAGTGCCTGCATGCGGAAAGCGTATCAATGCAAGCTTCGTGCCATTTTCATATGTCGGGCAGTATGCTTCCGTCTCTTTGATCTGATTGATCGGAAGGATGACTTTCGTAGACTGTCCGGGAAAAGCAGATGCTTTGAGGGTCATCGATGTACCTTCGCATGTGTCAGCGAAGTCAGTGAGCAGTTTCTTCTTAATCGTCGGGTTGTTGTACTGCATGATTTCATCATACTGCGCTTTATAGTCCGCGACAGTCAGTTTCAGCTGATTCTCAATCAACTTCTTGGGCTGCTTGGAAAGAAATTGAGAAGAGACATTTCGGGACATCGTATCCCAGTCGCCTTCTTCTTTCAGTTTATTGATAGGAGACAGGTGCTCCTTTCCATCAGCTCCGATGTACATGCTCTGACCATTTGCTTTGATGGCTGCACCAAAAGGATTGTCTGGATCAGCTTTCGCTTCTTTCAGAACTTTCATCTTGGGGGTGCCGGAAGGTTTATTGGTGTTGAACCTAACATCAACGCCATCCGGAAGATCGTCGGAATAAACAGCCATGCCTTTCAGATAGTGGTCGCCATCGACAAGAATACGCACCTGTGCATAATGGCTTTTGCCAAGATCAAGATCCGGGACACCACGGCGAATCTCAATGACGCCATCCTTCGCCAGACCACCTTCATCGCCATACATAATTGCCACACGGCTTGAATCCAAACTTGATGGACGTTGAAGCTTCTGAAAAGTTTCGCCACCATCATCAGAATGGTAATCACCCAGTGAATCAATCTGGTCTTGGTGCTGGTAGGCATATTTCTGGTCAAACTCAGGCTTGGCCAAAACAGTAATGTTTGTCTGTTGACGAATGTTAGTCGGTTGGCGAATACCAACGCCATAGCGCTTAAACCCATACTCTGCTTCTAATGTATAAGCGGCATTGATAAGTTCCGTTTCAGATACGCCGAGAACCTGATTTGCACCTTCGGAAATATCGACCATTCCCTTTTTCTCTACTTCTTTTTTCAATACTTCAGCAATATGTTCAGCACGCTGTGCTTTTTTGTCGATATTCCCAGAGTATTTAGATCGAACGCTCGACTCACTCATGTTGAGTTGCTTGGCAATTTCAGTCCAACCAAGACCTTTATTATCCTTGAGATCTTTGATTTGCTCATATTCGGATTTTTTCCGTAAATTCACGGCTTTGCTTTTAGCAACGCGAAACTCCGAGAGACTCATCTGATACTCCTTCGGAAGAGTATCGTTAATGTTCTCCAAAATATCTTTTTCGGAAAGGCCCTTATTTTTCAGAAGCTCAATCCTAGAAAGAAAATCTCCCGAATGCTGGTAAGGATTTTCGCCAGATCCCCACGGATACCGGCCAGAATGCTTTTTGGTGCCGTAATGTTCGAGCACACCATTCTGCAAATCAACTCCATAGTAGGAGCGAAGGTCTTTTTTAATAGGATTCATACCATAGCTCCCAACTTTACTTCGTAGATGATTTTATCGAATTCTTTGATTTTTGCGATGATGGGGTTAATATCCTCAGCGCTTGGATTTTCGTTCCAGATGTCATCGTTTTGATAAATTCGGTTTTCAAAACGAATAACAGCCGGATCGATACCATACTCCAGACAGAACAGTGCATCGTAAATATAAAGCTGCTCCATATGAGCCGGAACGCTTCCAGTTTTCAAATCATGGATGCGAAGGATACCATCGTCAAACGTGATGGCGTCTGCCGTTCCAAAGCAGTTCGAACTGTAATAAAGCACGACTTCAGGCGTCATGCGGAAGCCGATAGCGTCATTAACATAAGCATTCAGTGTTTTCTTGCTCTTGGGAAGCTTTTGCTTAAGCTCGATACACTCTGCTGCAAATGCATGGAGTCTCGTACCTCGCTCTTTTGCCTGATTACTCAGGTAAGCATCGATCAGACGCTGCTGGTCGTAGTTGAGCCAGTGATACTTACTTGCTCCCAGAAATGCATGTTGCCCCGTGAGCCTTGAATGATCGTTCCATTGCATCAAGTATCTCCTCCTTGTTTTCCGGATAAATAAAAGCGGCAAAGCTCATTTCGTTCATCTTCTGGACATAGTAGTCCTGATTAGGGCGATGAGGAGCATTTGCCGACTTCTTTCCCTCGAGCGCAGCCCAAGTAGGGCCATACAAAACTAAAAGGTCAGGATGCCCCTGAACTTCGTTCGGGTCCAAATGAACCACTGTGCAACCGGGGAAGCGCTTTTTCAGTTCTTTCATCAATCCGGTCTTGAATTTGTTTTCGAGCATGTCAACCTCCAAAAATAAAAAGAATAGCATGTTTAAGACACGTTCTATTCTCCTCATAAAAGAGGCTGTTTTTTTCGCGGTATTTTTTGTGAAAAAGTGTTAATTTTTGTGAAAAGGACAAAAGAAAAGCCCCTGCGTTTTTCGCGCAGGGGCAATCTTAAAAGACTATTAAATTAAAACCCGTCAAAATCGTATTCGTCGTGAGGTATATAGGGATTTTCTCTATAGTATGTATCGAGCCATTCTTCTTCTGGTTCGAGTTCATCATCGGCATAACTTGCTTCTTCAGTCGGAGCACTGCATAAATCAACGTCTTCTTCGTAGTGCTCTTCTTCGCACTTTGGGCATCGCCAGATAGGAACTTTCCAAATATTTTCGTATCGCTCCATTTGATGATGGCACCAAAAACACCAATGCTCTCCAGTTGGTTTGTCATATCCATCCGTATGTATGACATAATGTTCGAAACTTCCATCTGGATGTTTTAACCAAAGAACTGGTAGTCCTAACTCCAGGGTTGAATACACCCATGCTTCATCACCGTTCGGAAGAATTTCTCTCGCATCAAATGAGTAACCATACTGTTTCCAATTTTTAGCAAGTTCCTCGATGTATTCCATACGCTTTACCTCATACTCATAAGAAGTCAGCCACTAATGTGCTGCTTTTTATAATACACTATCCGACGTTATTTTACAAGGTTAATATCGACAGGGGGATACGGGGGCAATGCATGAAAAACAAGTTGTGGCCAAAAGCCCATTTTTTCTGTTCTATTATATATATTATTTTTTTCATTTTTTAATTAACTTAAAGAAAAAAGTGGGTTTTTGGCCAAAGCGCATATTTCTAACGTATCTACGTCAAAATATGTGGCCATTTTTATAAAATTTTTGGCCACAAAATGGGTTTTTGGCCCGAAAATTGATGCTTTTTCAATTATTATAACAAAATTAACAAAAAGCGGCAAATAAAAATTGGCAGTAGACTCTGCCAGATAAAAAAAGAAAAGGCCCCGAATTTTATATCGAGACCTTTCTATGTTATTCAGCGCCAAATAATTTAGCGAGAATAAAAAAGATTATAGGAAGCGCTATGAGTAAGCTCAAATATACAGGCTCCATTTTTCTGCGTTCTGCTTCATTATCTTTTTCGTCTTTACGCTTTTGTTCATCCATTTCCATCTTTTTCATCGCTAAGTCTTTGAAAGCTTCAACCCGCTTGACTTTTGCTTCATCCACAAACCTGTGCGTCTCCTGATAGTCATCAAGCCGTACTTTCGTCCCACAATATTCGCAGAACATGAAGTCTCGATTGCCTTCTTTCACCGTAAGCTCAGCGCCACAACTAGGGCATTTTACCGTTCGTGCCATAAGAGCACCTCCTTATACTAGTACAAGAATATCATGTAGGAGTCGAATCGTCAAGCAAAAGTACCACCTCCTCGAATAAAAATAAGAGACGTAGAAAAATCCGCGCCTCTTGCTTGTTAGTTCAGGATACAGCTACACAGCCAAATGCATCGCAAAGCAAATATAACGGTTTTTCATTGGCCCATAAGCCTCCTCGCCGCAGCATACAGGAATCGTTTAAGCGTCCATTTATCAAGTCTGAACGCAATACGGAGCTCTTCCATTTCAGGATTCGGATACACACCGCTCCGATATTCCATCGCATCCACAGTCCTCACAAGGCGAGCAGTGACACTTTTTACGTTCGTGTGATACTTCTCTGCAATGGCAGTGCAAATATCAACCATCGGGGCAGACCGATGCGAATTGAGCAAATCAATGGTCATTTCGACTGCATCACCCATCATTTCGACTGCATCACCAACCATCGGAATCCGCATCTTCACAAGAAAATCATACGTTCTTTGCTGCATCGTAATCACCTTCTTTCAATATAAAGCAAAAGATGCTAGCGCCAATATAACACCTATGCCATATATGACTTCAGTAATATCTTTCTCAAGTTTTACCCCGTAACGACTCCCGAAATAGAAAATTTGGCAAGCGAACCCAATAGTGAATAAGACCTTATGCATCAGCTTTCACCATACTTTCTTTGCTGATTCTCACGAATTCGATGGCTACTTTTAACAGCAAAATCTGAATTTCTTTTGCACTTTTAAGCATCTCGCCAATATCTTTAATCACCCTGTGACTCTTGATATGTAAACTTACATACTCATTCGGATCGAAGGTTTCAGCATAACCAATGAACATCTCGACAAAGTCGTCTCCATTAAAGTTTACAATATATGATCCCCATGAACTATCATGATATAGATTACATCCCGCTGTAGTTGTGTATAAGCCGAATCCGAATTGATCTAATACCTCAATATATCGTTCGTCAATTTTCTTCATGCTTACTTCACCATATCCTTTCCCTCTCAGGTTTTCATAACGGCATCCGCTGCGTGAACCAGATATGTAGTGCCATCAATCGTGATTTGCAGCTGATCTCCTTCATAATCGGTCCAGTTATCTACCTTGCCTTCGATGATGGTTCCATCGGGTAGCTTGATCTGTGCCCAGGAATAGGTAAATGTCGTATCAAACATCCTATAGTTTCCACAACTGCATAACCCGAGGCAGCCAACAAGCATCATCAGACATGCAACGAAACAAATAATACGATTTTTCATAGTTACTTCACCATACTCCCCTTCCGCGTTTGGTCATCAGCCGGCCAGAACGTATAAATATCATCGAACACCACCGGAATCTTCTTCTGAACCTCCAGCAGCAGCGGACACATCAGCTCACGCATCTGAGGATGGGCCGCTACAGGAGTACGCAGCTTGAAGATGTTGCGCCACTCACGGTAGTTTGCAGTAACCACGATCTCGGTCTTCAGGCACAGCGGCAGGACACAGCGGGCCTGTTCGGGACGCAGCTTAAGGTCACTGACCATGCAGAGATACGCCGCCTCAGCATCAACACACACAGTTTCCCATGCATAATACTCCCGTGTGCCATCCGAAATGTAACTCGGCTTCACAAAGCTCAGCTCCCCGCCAAACTTTTCCTTCGAGTAGTTACAGTATCGGGTGCTCTCCTGTGCAAAGCTTGCAATGCGGTGCCGCACAAGTTCGTTTGCAATAGCCCGATCGCACGTGAACAGCACGCTCAACTGAGAATGCTCCAGCATAGCCTCATGCCCCTGCTTCACCAGAAAGCCCACCAGCTTCTTTGCCGACTCACCGTCCGGTGTGATCTTGTCCTCGCTCTTGTAGCAGACCCGCGCCACTCGCTCGATCTGCTGCAGCTCTTTGATGCCGCCCTCAGAAATATCAGTGAGGATTTCGTATTTGGGTTCAACGATTTTCATAATTAAATCTCCTTTTCATCAGTGAATTCGGTATTTCGAGCTGGCTGAGGCTCTTTCCATTGCCCATTTGCGGAACTATGATGTATCCGAGATGAGCCATTTGTTTATGGTCGCAGGATTTCACTTTGGGACACTGCTGACATTTTGGAGCAAGAATTGTAATCGCTCCAAAGTCCTCGTTCATAAACTATCCTTCCGCTTCAACTTGCACTCCCAGTTCCCGCAGATGTCACCACAGGCATATTTCTTGGCAAATTTCATACCCTTTTCAATGGCCTCCTGCTTGTCTGTTGCTCTGACTTCAAAGCTCCGATGCCCACCGCAATTATCTGCGTAGGAAAAAACAAAGGTGTGCTTTTTCATATCATCCACCTCACAGCAGAATCCGGAACAAAATGAACCAGATCACCTTCAGCGTAAATGCAATAATTATCAGCCACGCGCAGGCCGTAATAGTCACCGCCAGAACGCCTCCAATAAACTTGCCGATTTTTTCATACATACTCATTGCTCCTCCTTTTGGTATCCGATGAAGTCGCCGACGCCGATGTCCCCGTTTACACACCTATGGGTCATATACAGAAGTGGTGCAAATTCTTTATAATCTGTGGTGTGTGCACCGTTTGCCCTCATCATAAGGTTGTTCATATCGCATAGTGCTGCCGCAAGACCATATACTGTGGTCGGACAGAATTCTTTACCACATTTGCGGCAACGGTAAATCTGATGATACAAAGGTTCGCTCATGCTCTCACCCACCATCCTGCCCTTATTTTGTTTTCAGCAGCGCACAGCTCGAAAATAGCTGCCGACATATACTCCTGCTCACAGAAGTTGAAGTGGTTCTCAGCAATTTCCAGCTCCCGCAGAGGGTTATAGAATTTATACTTGCGGGTATCATTGAGAATGTCCATCATCCAACCGCAGGGCGAGCTGAGCGTCAGGAAGTTGATGACAAAAGCGATAATTTTCTGAATCATATTTCTTATTCCTTTCGTGAAAAAATAAAGAGCCGCAGATTTCTCTACGGCTCCATAATGAAGTCAGTCCAATACCCTCATATCATCGAGAATATCACTCAGTCTTTCACCATTTTTCTTTCTCTTATCGATTTCCAGCCATTCTTCGTTCGTCAGTTCCCGACGCAATTTCCAGTAATGTCCCAAACTTCTGTCATAGCAGTACAAATCCTTCAGATCCTGCTCCTTGGCCAGTGCCGCGTGCTTCGACAGCATTTTTACTCCTGCTGCAATTCCGCCTACAACAACCGGACCATAAGTAATAATCTGCTCTTTGTGCTCATAACACCAAGTCTGTGCTTTTACCTTTTTGTCCTGGAACCACTCCCGAATTTGAGCTTTCTTTCGTGCTCTTTCGAGTTCTTCCATAGTGTAAACCTTTGCCATAAATATTTCTCCTTTATAGTCAGTATTTGGATTTCTCCATAAAGGAACTTGTTATTTTCGCGTCTTCTCCTCAAACTTCACGGGCTTCACCGTCTCTTCCCGCGCACACTCCGTCATGCACTCATTGCATGGCTCGTCCGTCTCCAGCACCTTGAAGTTTTTGCACTTCGGGCAGTAGGTCGCATAGTCCACTTCGCGCATCCAGTCATTCATGAATGTTTACCTTCGATCCTTTCATCTACAATATCTTTTATAGAAACGATCACCGAATGGTTACAATAGTTGCATTTCAACTCAACTTTTTCATCGGGAACGCCCACTCGCCACAATACACCATCGCAAAGCTGGCCATTCTCTTTAATAATCGTGGCCTCACAATTTGGACAGAGAAACTGATAGTTCTTTTTCTTATCCTCTTTTATCTTCACCGTAAACCTATCATCCAACTCCGGATGGGTCTCCCGCTGGTTCAGAGCCCAGAGCAGATTCCAGCAGGCAGCGCGCAGGTGGTCCTCATCGTCCATTCCGACCATGTACTTTGCCAGATGCCGAGAAGCACTGTCCAGCAACGAATGCAGCGGGATACCCTTATCCACGTTGTGCTCGCCATACTTCAGTGCGCCCTCCTCGCAGTGTTTGCTGACCTCCATGATGCCATACCATGGCAGAAGGTCCATCCGCCCCTTACCTGCGTGCATGTCGCGTTTGGCACCGGTTTCAAATTCGGTGCGGTCTCCAGAATCTTTGATCACAAATATCAATCCTTTCTATTAGCAGTGCTTATGAATCCGCCCCTGCATAACTTTGTTAGCCATATCGGTCTTAGGAATCTTGCATTTCGGATAGCTCGGACGGAATCCATTGGCAGCTTTCCGGTCATTTGCAATTCTCATATAAACCTCATCCTCCAGTTCATTTGTGATTTTCTTTACTTTATCTGCCACAGATTCTAAAGAATGAATCAGGTCAGCAAATACATCTTCAAAGTTAACCTGCTCCATAAAATTTCCTTTCGTTAAACGCTTTCTTTGAGTTCAGCGCCCTTGAAATAGCGAGGTCGATTCCTGCTCGGGACTTTAAGTGGTAATACCAGAGATCCTTATACGGCGTATTCAGCCGGTCGATTCGCCCCGCAGCCTGCTCCATAATCTTATAGGAGTAATTCTGGCTGTAGAATATAATCGTATCGGTCTTGATGCAGTTCCAGCCTTCTGCCCCGGCGTTGTACTGCACGAGATAAACCCACCTGTCGCCATCAGGAATTGGCTGATGTTTATGACCATTCCACTGAGCAACCTCAACCCCTGTGCCGTAGTTCAACCCGAGCAGAATATCCAGCTCGTAGTCGAAATTGTAGAATATAATCACTCTTGGCCGTGTCATGCAAATATCAAGGACTTCCTGCTGCCGACTTTCATCGGAATTGACAAGCTTCCTCAACATATAGCAAAACTCGCTGGCTGTCTCTATTGGTCGATCCTCCCAAGGATTCCAGCGGTTCTTGCAGATTTGCAAATACTTCGGCTTATTGTAGTCTACGAAAATATTCTCATGGTGGGACACTGTGGACCGCTCAAAGTCCATGTCAACCAGAATCCGTTCCCTCAGCCGTACCAAGCGCTGGGTATTCAAATATCTGTCGATCTTCGGATATTTGGAAAAGCGGCTGTAGACCACATGCTGGTTGTTGAATTCAGTCCGATTTCGGAAGAAACCATTCGCGATGAACACCGGAATATAATCTGTCCAGCAGTCCCCCGGCGTAGCGCTCAAAAGAATCCACTCATTTTCCTTTGCGATTTTCAGGAAAGACTTGACCCATTTACCACTGCCAACGACCCTCTGTTCATCGAAAATAAAGAAGGCATTCTTTATACCAACATATTTCCCAATATTGTTCCACGAGTCTACGACGACCGTATGCTCATAAATATCAAGTTTCGGGTCCGTCCCCATGTAGAAATGAGCCAATTCCTCGTCCCATTCGCCGGTATCCCGTTTCCGGGCAGTCGTGATGATATAAAGATCCGGGGGCTCTGTCATACGAACATAATTCTCCGTATTCACTTCCCCATCGTAAAGTTTGTAATAGAACGCCAAACTTGTCCTTGATTTTCCGCTCCCAACGCCGCCGCACAAGATGCATCCGATTTTCATTCGGTCTACTGCATCCAACTGGTAGTCATAGAGCGTAACTCCTGCCATCAGCCTGATCACCTCATTTCCAGCACCACATGGATGTCTTTTTTCCGGCAATGGTTCTCATACGCCAGAAGCGAAATCGTTGCTTCTTCTTCGTCTTCTCCTTCACCTCGGACAGTATAAGCAAAGAGTTCCTTCCGATTTTTACGGAAAACTTTCCAGAGTTCTTTCTTTTTAGTGGAGTCCATGCTTTTTGCAATAAGCAACATACTGAAGTCCCTCCTTCGTTGCCTCATGCATGATTTCCTGAAGACTAGGCCCTTCATACTTCTTTTTTGCTTTCGGCTTGAACGCATCCATCTCTGCTTTTTCAGAATCACGCTTGGCCCGTTCATGCGCGATTTTCTCATCCAGAAGCTCTCTTCTGCGCTTTTTCCTGCATTCCGGGCAAAATACAGTCGCTACCGGGACATTTCTCAACTCTTTGCCGCACGCTATGCAGACTTTGTCGGTTACCGTGACACCCATCTTGCATCATCCTTTCATGTATTTATATAGGCGTTTGCCGCTGGTGGGACAGGCAGGATTTGAACCCGCGATGGACCAGTTATGAGCTGGCTGCTTTGAACCTGACTAAGCTACTATCCCAAAAGAAAAGAGCCGCAGATTTCTCCGCAGCTCTTTATGCAGGCTGATTATTTCGCGCCGTCCTCCGGTTTGCAAGGATGAACGTCCAGACACATCTTTCCATAAGCGTCCGTCCGAACGGAAAATTCTTCCGGGTTATGGAACAGCTTCTCATACTTCTCCTGAAGCTCCGGACTCAGTGATCCGAAATCATCTTCCGTAAGCCCAACGATCAGGAATGTCCCTACAACGATGTCGTAAGGCACGCCAAGCTCAGTTGCGAGAACCCGGTTATAATGCTCCACGGCATCAATATCCAGTTTACCTTCTTCATTGCAGATCAGCGCCACAGGATCATCCCACGGATATACCGCCTGAATCGGCCCTCCAACTTCCTTCTGTAATGAGTCCAGACCGAGCGGAATCCGGACAATTTCAGGATAGCAATGCGCTTTGACACGGAGAACTTTGATTCGTTTCATGACGTCAACCTCCAAATTATTCATAAATATAAATCGAGCTGTCCCCTGCTGAGAACGCCATTTGCGACGTGGGCACTCATAGGACTGGTGCATTCAACCAGAGACCGACTCCGGCACTCGAAAATATCAATGCTTAGTAGATTTCGAGGGAATCCACTCTCTTGTCAATTCTCCTGCGCTCGATGACATCCGGCGCAGCGTTGCTGAGATTGACCAGATAGAACGGGATGTTGTAGCTCTTGGCCGCAATGTTCTCGATGATGCAGCCGCGGAACTCACGAGCTTCGTCGAAGATACCGATGAAATAGTCCGCCTCGGAAAGCTTCTTGATGGACTCGCCGAGATACCACAGCGCTTCGTTCGCATTTTCCGGAGGGTCGCCCTCGAAGTAGGTCGGGATGACCTCCAACTCCTTGTCAAAGATCGCCTCTGCGATTTTGTGGAGCCGGTCGAAGGTCTTGCGGATGTCTTCCTCGCTGCGCTTCCGCATGGGGCAGCTGATAAATAACTTCTTCATGATTTCCTCCTCAGAACGGAATTTCGGTGTGGTCGCTCGGCTCTGCCATGTCTGCTTCAGGAGCCGCAAACCGGGCATAGCGCTCTGCATACGGATCAGGATCGGCATCCTGCTCGACATACATGACATCGGCGTACAGGCTGTACTCACCGGGAGAGTTCCGCTTTTCAGCGAGGTTTGCCTGCACGCAGACATTCTTGACGCGGATATAGTCGAGCTGCCCGATAGTGTCGATGCCACAGAGCAGTCGCTTGCCAGTGGTGGTGATCCAGTACACATGCGGCGGCCACTGAGAGTTCATGTTGACCGTAACAGGAACGAAATAGGTCGGAACGAAAGGCTCGTCGTAAGTACGCTCGGGGTTCGGATTGGTCTGCTTGACCTTGACGCCGAGAGAGAGCAGATGGTCCACCATCTCTTGAGTCGGGATCACCACGTTGACACGCCGAGTGCTTGAGCCAAAGCGGTCACGGCTCGGGTCGCCGGAGAAATTGGTGGCAAAGATAAAGCGGGTATCATCGATGTTGACTTTCTGACGCTTGGTATACATTGTAGTAGATCTCCTTTTACTTTTTCAGTTCACTGATGACTGCTGCACGAAGCATCTCCATGGTATAGAGGTTCTTATCGGCCTCAACAATTACTTCGTGCATCTGACCGATTAACCGATCAATCGTTTCCATATCGGGTTTCGTAGCATCTTTAACAGGCTGCATATAGCCGCTCTTCTTAACCCACTTCTGGATTTCCTTATAGAAATCCGGGCTGTCGTTTGCACAGCGCTTTGCAACTGCCATAGCCAGACCCTTTTCCGGGTCAAAATTGTCCTTGACATTGCACTTCACAACGGTTTTGCTGCCATCGCTCCAGTACACCACCGTTGCCGGAGGGTTAAAGATAACTTTCTTGATGCTTGCTGCAGTCATAGTAGCTGCCTCCTTTTTGAATACTTCTTCACAGATGCGGTCAGCCAAGTGCGCATAACGAAGCGAATCCAAGACGTGCTCTTTTGAACTCCGAACATGCCAGTCCCCCTGCCTGTCACGCAGGAGTTCGCCCGGATCAAACTGAAACGTATTCCCGTTATCCAGTTCGAGAGTCATTCTAAATTCGCCCGATATGGTGTAAAAATTATTGACCTGACCCAAATAACGCCCATTAGAGTTAAAAAGTCTGCCTCTGCTCATAAATCTCATCTCCTCTCAAAATTCTGCGCAGCTTCATCCTGCACGTCGTCCCACGGAATATCAGGCTTTTGCCAAGGCGGCTCACCCGAATCATCCGCAACAAACCACTCAAAATCACCATATTTGGCGATTTCTTTGATGGCATCATCAACTTCCTTATTGAAGTATTCCTTGTCAATGGACTCCTCCATATGAAGCTGATACACCATCTCGCTTTCAAGCCACCGGTAATCTTTTGCGCCAGTCACAGATGCATATTTCCGATTGCCTGCATCGTCAACGCCCGATTCCCGCAGAAGCAGCGCGCCGCCAGCTCCTTTGACGATTGGACAGAACTGACCGACGCGGCCAACGAAAATATAATTGTGCTCACCTTCCCCCAGCCCCTCATTTTTATCAAGGTAGATGGCACCTTTGGAGACACTCTTCGTCTCGCAAAGGTCCTCGAACTGGATCGGGTCTTTGGAAAACAATGTCTTAAAGACATACGGGATCTGGAACTGAGTTCCTGTCGCCGTCCACTTACCGCCTTCCTTCTCGTTATCTTCGGGAACATATCCATATTGCGCCTTGCAGTCCGTTGCATCCATGTACTTTGCGATATAAACCGCATTGTTCACGAGGCACATCTTCTCGTAAGTAGCCTCATGCTCAAAGGTATATCCATACTTCTCCGCAAACTTCATGCAGAAGTCAATAATCTCCGGCGTTGCACCGGGGATCTTGATGGAATCGGTCTTGATGTGGGCGACCGTGAACCCACGCTGCTGTACCTCATCCTGCAAAGTACGCATAAATAAAGCCCCTCGAAGCGCCACAATGTTGTTGGCGTTCTTGGGGTTCCGGAAAGGATTGTCGAAGGTCGCGCTGGTCAGGCCGTAGACAGAGTTAATGGCGATTTTCAGTGCCTGCGCCAAAGCTTTCGCCTGCGCAGGGTCGTCCAGATACTTGGACAGCTTTCCGCCAAAGAGTTCCTTGGCCTTATCGTACTCGCCATGCTTAACATGGATTCGAACCTCCATCAGGTCATTGAAATGCTTGGTGTATTCGCCAAAGTAGTTCATTGCAACGGCGGAATGCGGGTGCAGCGACGCCACGTCCAGAAGTGCCACATTATAGTACATGTTCGGCTCGGCATAGACATATCCGCCCATGCCCAAATCCGTGCCACGGAACATATTGTGCATCCGACCATCCTCGCCCTTGACCCACTCGTAACCCGGGAAAGCATTGATGATGTTCTTCCCGACCAGAATATCAGGCTCAACCTCAGTCAAAGTGTCCTGTTCGCCCGTTGCAAGGTCAGTATAGACAAGCTTCGGGTGCTTCTCTTTGCCAAAGATGACGCGCGTAGTCAATGTGTTGGTAGTGTCATTGACCGTCATCCCGGCAAGGTCTGCCAGAATCTCACGAGCAACAAAGTCTGCCTGCCGCTTCTTGGAATAGAAGACGGCTTCCGTGGCAATGACGTCATTGTCACAATACTCAGCGACCTTATCCCAGAGGCTTTCCGGCACCGGCTGGTCCCACGGCAAGCCAAGCTCCTGATGATGGATACCCAGCTCGATCTCGAACTTCTTCAGACTCTGCTTTTTAGACGAGAAGTCGTAAATATCAGTGTAAGAGAGGTTATACGCCTCGCCGAAGAAACCGGTATGTTCGTTGATGATGCGGTTCGAAAGCGCATAGAGCTGCTCATTCGACATGCCGATCATCCGCCCCCAGAGAATGTGGTTATCGTACTTCCGGTTGTTGAAACCAATAAGCCGATATTTCGTAAGGGCTTCAATTTCTTCCGGGCTGGGGTTGATCATCCTGTGAATGAGGTCATTTTTGGCAAACTTCCAGTTCACGAGGAAGAGGTTCGGGAAAACCTCGCAGTCGAAGAATACGATCGGGGTCTCATTCTCGCCAGCCTGAGAGTCTTTCACCTCCTCTTTCGATTTGAAATGCATCTTCGATACCGCTTTCAAACATGCTTCAGCCTGATTCGTGCTGTTTGCAGCGAAAGCCAGAATCGAATTGCGCATGTCATCGACATCGTACGGGACATTTCCCTCGTACGCCTCATCCATAATGTGAGCGATGAAGTCCACACTCGGTTTGGTGTAGGGACTGATTTCTTTGGCCAGTGCTTTCTTAATCAGAATGCGAAGATGCTTCTCATTCTGGATCTGCTTCGTGTCAACCATTTTTTCTCCCTTCAATGGCAAGCCACTACTGATAGACGCTACGGAAATATCATTGCACTTCGATAACTTTCTTCTAAGAGAAGAATTTCCAGTGAACACCTTTATCTCGATGTTTTCATCGTAGACTCTGCTGAGCTTCGCTGTGTCCCCTCTGTAAATATAATGCAGGTGGATACCGGCACCAGATTTACTGAGTTCCGCGTACGTTTTCGGCCACTTTGATGCAGCCTCCAGATTCAACTCGAAGCTTTTCTTGCCATCAGGTCCTTTAATATCAAAGTCGATGACAATATGATTCTCTGGAACCTTCACATAATGAAGTCTCGAAGTATCCAGCTCTGACAACTTGGTTCTGACATTCTCCCATTTTTGCATAGGAGTGCCTTCTTCAGTCGCATACTGTGCCGGACAATCCCTGCAAATATCATTGAAGAGAGAATGCTGCTCTTCGAACTCGATCCACGAAGCATGAGCTTCTTCCTGCGGCCGTTCCTCCTTCGGCTGCTCAAGAAACTCCTTGAACTTGTCGGCTCGGAATCCGCTGTAGTAACTGCGGACTCTTTCTCCATTCATATCTTCCGAACGCTCTTTGTAATCCGTAAAGTAGTTCATCAACTCCTCACGGAAAGCGCGCCGGGAGTACGGATACGATACCTTTGCCTCCTCATTGTAAGTGTTGTACATTGCCCAGGCCCGCTTGAGCGATACGCCGTCCGACCTCTTGAACTCGTAATAGGAATCCAACATGAAGTTGTAGAAGTCATTCGATGCTCCCAGCATCCGGGTCGGAACATACTCGTCGTAGAGGTGCTTGTTTTTCTCGTAGATCTCCTTGCAGTGCCAGGCGATCCCACCAAGCTCGAAGTCAACTTTGCTAACAAGGTCCCGATACTTTTTGGCCGGAATCTTTTCGCCGCTCGGCTCGACATCGATAAGTCTTCGGATCAGGCCCGACTTGGCATCTGTGATTCGGACCGGCTTGTTCGTGCCAAGGAACATAAAGCACTTGAACTGACTCGCATACTGGCTCCTGAACTTCTCGTTCACCAGCATCGTCTCGTGGGAGACCAGCGAGTTCAGTCTTGTGTTGTCTTCGATCCTCGACAGATCGCCGTCGTGCTGGATTGCAACAAGCGGGTTCGTCTTGAATGCCTCCAGCGCGAAAGCGTTCGAGGATGAGCCGAGCACTTTGGAGTCGAAAACCGACCAGTATCCTTCGAAAAGTTTCTGCACGATGTTCAGAATAGTGGATTTACCGCTTCCGGGCGGGCCGTAGAGCACGAGGAACTTTTGAATCTTCTTCGAATCGCCATCGACGATCGCGCCAATGGCCCATTCTATCTTCTCACGTTCTCCGGGAGAATATAAAGTGCTCATGAGTTCTTCATAGGCACTGATACTTCCTGCTTCCAGTGGATACGGCAGCCGTTTGGATGCATAACTCTCTTTTTTGACAGGGGTGTTTGCAAATATCAATGTCTCGTCGAGCGTATGATAATTGTCTCGCATCTGCCTCTGGCAATATTTGTGCCAGTTGTCGATCATTCCGGACTCGGCATCCCACATATGAAGCACTCTAGAGCCGCCGTCAAACAGCTCTTTGTGCTCATTTGCGTAAATATCAAGCTCCCGGTCGATGAGCTGCAGCGCATCCTGCTCGTCCGTGCTCCACAATCCACGTTCTTCCAACCAGATCGCATAGAAATCCGAACCTCGGATCATAAGGTCTTTCGACCGTTTAATGATGAATTTCGGATATATCTCGATCACACCGCGCTTTCCGGTCCGCGTTGCGATCATAAGGAAATCTATCATAATGACTTGATTTCCTCCTTTCTGCGATGTTTATACGTCTTTTTTCGTGATCGTGGCGCAGCCGTCACAGCAGGTATCTTTTTCGGGAGCAGCCGGTGCGTCTTTCTGCTCCTCGCCATGCAGGTCGTAGTTGTGATGCATCATCGCAAGCTCCGCCTCCGTTTCGCGCACGTGAGTCTCCGCGTCCCGGAGCTTCTTATCGACCTCGCCCAGTATCTTGCAGGACGTCAGGCCGAACCACAAAAGCCCAGCGATGAGAAGGTTCTTCCGCATCAGCTTGCCGCGCTGCTTCCGGATGGTCGTTTCCGCCATCTCAAGAGCCGACTTGGTGGTTGCCAGTTCGTACATGACATTCATCATTTCCATTGTCTATTTTCCTCCAGTAATTCAGGTCGGTAAATATCAGCCGACCAATGTGTTCCGTGTTTCGACACGATGTGATCCGCATCAAAACTCTTTCATCATCGACGAATTCCTCAATAACTCCTTCCATCGTGATGCAGATTTTCGACACGTAAATATCAGGCTTCATTTTCCGCCAGCCAGCCCATGAGCTGGTACCAAATATCAATGGTACGCATGTCTTCGGTAGGCCTGGAAAGCGTGAAGAGCCCGCCGGCGCCATTCGGCTTATAGTCTCTTCTGCTGAATCGCTCAATGACGGATTCTGCCCGCTCTTCGTCGAAGCGCTGGTCATCCATAGCAGCCAGACCGAGGCTGACGACCATGTTCCAGAACCACTGCCCTGTTCTCTTTCCGGCCGAAGAGTCCTCCAGGATATGCTCCTCGATCCGGATGGAAAGCCCAACCATCATCTCGAGCATACTGCACGGGATGCCCGTAAACGCCGAATCGATCCTTGCGTAAGAAATATCATTCTCCGTAGCGAAACGATACCGGAGATTCGTGCCGTCTGCTGCTCTGGAAATATCCATCTCACAGGCCGGAACATAGTTTCTGTTATAAAGAAACATCAGGAGCCGGTGAAATGAGAGGTTCCGGGGCTCCCATTCACCGCACACACTTTTGTAGAGCCAGTCATAATACTGCTCTGCCAGACTCGAAAATATCATTCGTCCTCCTCATTCTGATATACGTCGCAGAAGTTCTGCCGAATCTGAAGGATCTCGTAGTCCTTCATATACTTGTGGTTCCGGACATGGACCGTGCTCGGCATATACACCCCGAAGTTCTTCAGCGCATCCGTGCCGATCATATCCGCGACAGAGTCCTCGTCAAGAGGGGTGTCCTCGCCGTCGATGACAAGCTTTCCGTCGTTGTAGTACGAGAGGAAACAGGTCTCGTACTCATCATCCCCGCCGAAATCGTCCGGCTGGATGATCTCGATCGGCTCGTGGTCTGCGTTCACCTCCGGGTCAGACTCCGTCCGATACTTCCCGGCCAGCTGCTCGAAACTCTTCTGGGTGGCTTTCTCTTCGATTTCCTTTTCCATATCGGCTTCCCTCTCCTGGAGATGGCGGCGATCAGTCTCATACCGCTCGTCATAGTAATCCCGATACTTCTTCTGGAACAGGGTATGCATGATGCACACGCCGGTGCTGACGCCCGCTCCGAAGAACAAAATATCACGAATCGTTCTGTTCATTGTCTTCTCCTTTTATGCTCATAAAGGTAAACGCCAGTCCGCCAAAGAAAAGGGAGACGCTCATAAGAACGCCTCCCACGACATGCCGCTTACGTTTCGTGTCGGTCAGATAGTCCAGAAACAGAAATACGTTTTCCAAACTGTCCATAGCAACGTCCCTTTCACTCCGCGAGAACAGCCAGACCGGAAGCAAAGCATACCCCGGCCATGACTGCAAACACATAAGAGAGCTTCTTTGCGATTCTGGTCATAGCTATCCCTCCGAAATATCAGTCTCAGATCTTGTCGATGATGACGCCGTCGCAGTTGAACTCGATCATGACCGACCGCTCGAAGCCGTCGATAAAGCTGTTGAGCGCATCGTTCCCGGCGTCATAGGCCGTGATGTGGAAGTCAACGCAGTTGTGCTTCGTCGGGTCGTTCGGGTCATAGATCCAGCCTACGACCTGACCCGCAGGTCTCCGCATGGTGACTCCGCCATAGGTGCCGATCATGGACAGTACCTCGTTCAGGAAGAGATGCCCCTGCGTCTTGAGCCGCTTGTTGGCAGCGCGCTCGACCATGAGCAGGTAGTTGCGGTTCAGGTCTGCGTCAGGCTGCCATGTATCGACGGACTCGTCAAAAAGGCAGGTGTAAACGCCCTCGTGCTTGGACGCAATATCCTTGTATTCCTTGATGACCTCTTCGGTGCCGTCGTCCTTCTTCACCGTGGACTCCACTTCGACAGCCTTGATGTTGTGCTCCAGTTCCTGCTGGACGCGGTCGCCGAAGCGCTCAGTGACACGAGACTTGTACTCGCTGAAGGTCTTGTCCAGTGCGACGTAAGCCGCCGTAAGCGTTGCGTTCCGCTTGCTCATGATAGTGTGAGAGCCGAACATGCAGCCGAGTGCGATCGCGCCGAGACTCACAGCGGGAGCATATGCCTTGGCGAGCTTCACGCCGGTCTGGATGTAGACGGCCGTGATGTCCTTCTTGACATCCTCTTCGGTATATGTCTCATCCTTGTTCAGGATGATCTGGCCGCTCTCGATCTGCTCCTTTGCCTTGTGGATCGTCGCGACGTCTGCCTTATGCTCCTCCAGAATATCCTGCGCCTTGATGGTAGCCTTGCAGGCCATAACAGTAGCCGTAACACCGCAGACTGCCGCACCGATAATCATAATGGTCGGGCTGGCCTTCTTGAGCCGGTAACTGTACTTGGACGCCGTGCGAGTCACAGCGTTGATGATTTCATCTTTCTTGATGCTGTTCAGAATTTTCATAAAATATCAATCCTTTCTATCTCAGCTGAGGGGAATCGGACGGGGCAGAACAAGGCGGTACCCACCCGGGATGCCCTTGATGTACGCCCCATCGAGGTTGTACCAGCCGTAATTGTAGTCGGTGGACTCGTTCGAGACACCCATCATGTCCCACAGGTCACCTACAGACACCTGCTTGTACTTGCACAGGGCATCGTACATCTCGTTCAGAGTCTTGTCCGCATCATACCGCCCTTCAAAATCGAGGTTCTGAAGAGTTCTTGCCGGGCGTCCGGACGGTCCCGGGCGGCTACTCTGCCCGTCCTGATAGTAGCGATCGTAGCTGTTGCGCTGCCGGCTCGAGCTGCTGTAATTCGTAGACGAGCTGCGGCTGCGGTCATCGCCCCAGAGAGCGATGTTGATGGCAGAATTAAAGATGCTGCAAAGCCCGTTCTTCAGCATCGGGATGAGATACTCCGCGATGATGCGGTCTTTGACGGTCTTGAGGTCCTCCGCCAGAAAGTCGTTGGCGATCTTCTGGATGTCGTTCTGCTCCTTGAGCGTGACTTTTCCCCTCACGACCTTGTCGAACTTCTTCTTGGGTTCGCCCTGGGCCGTATTGAAATCATTCTTGGGCATATCCACCTGTGCCATTATGCTTCTCCTTTGCAAAAAAAAAAAAAGTAAGAGCTGCAGATTTCTCTACAGCTCTCGCCTTATCTGACATTAGTTCTCCTCTTCACAAGTTTCCTCGTCAGAAGTCACATCCTTCGACTCCACGTTGATGACCTCGTCCTTCTTCGCCTTCTTGCTGGCCATCTTCTCCTTGATGTGCTTGAAACCCTTCTTTGCAGCAGGGATGCCATACTTCATACCAGCGCTGATGAGCAGCGCAGCGCCAACGCCGATCTTGACGATCTTGCCAAGATCGAGGTTTGCATTGCTCTCACAGCCGCAGTCCGAAGTATAGTTCTCCGCCTCAACGGGAACCAAGTTCTCAACAGGAGCGTTCTCCATCATAGAAGTCTCGTTCTCCATAGTCACGTTGTTCATTTCGTCCATTTTTGTTACCTCTTTCTTATAAATAAGTTTATAATGTCGGAGTATTTCTCTCCATAAAGCAAGCTGAATTTTTCGCGCCGGGGTAAAAATATCAATACCCCAGCCACTTGGGCGGAGTGCTGTAATCCAGCACAAGACAGGGCGCTCCATCCTCATCCAGTTTCGATGTATAGAAGGTGCTGATCTCCAGAGTCGTTTCCGTGTCCCAGCCAAGAAGGTCGCCGTTCCGGTTGTGGTCGATGCCCAGATAGTCGAACAGGTCGTTCTCCGTGACCCGGAAATCGCTGAGAAGCTGCTTGTTCACGCCATTGATGGCTTTTTCCAGCATGTTCCTGGACGTGAAAAAGTACGTCCCGGAAAGGCTCTCCCAGCATTTGATCGGTTCGTTGTAAAAGTCGTTGCCGATGCCGGGCTTCTGAGGCGTTGCTACAGGAGGATTCTTCGGTTCCGGACACTTCGCCATCTTGTCGAGTGCAACGGCCTCTTTGATTTCCTCTGCCTTCTCCGGGCCGACCATCTCCACGACCTTGTCCTGATAGCTTCTCAGCCCGGACTCAGCCACAGTGTACGCCGCTGCCAGTGCCGCGTTGTGCCGGTCATTGACGCTGCTTGCGCAGATGATGCAGGCCGTCGAGACACCCATAGAAATGGCCGTGGGGATATACACCGGTGCCGCCGTCTTGACGATGGTCTTGGCATCCAGCTTCTCGACACCCAGCTCCTGCTTCTTTTCCTCCAGCAGGATCATGGCCTTGGGCGTTGCGGTAATTGCAAAGCCGACCGCCGTAAATGCGCCTGCGATGCCTAGACCCAGCAGGATCTTCGAGCTGTTCCGGCTGAGAGTCCGCTTCGCCGTTCTGGTCAGTGTTTTCCAGTTCATGTTCGTACCTCCAAAAAATATCAATGAATTTATAAAAAAGAAAAAGCCGTAGATTTCTCTACAGCTCTCGCCTTTTCAGATGTGTCCATTCTGTTTCAAATTCTGAAACCGAATTCTGCTTCCGCGCTCACTTTCCAGTTCTCCGGAGATGGTGTCGTAGATGTATTCGTACAGCCGGATCGGCAGGCTAAGCACATACCGCATCGTGCCATCCAGCACGTGCAGCAGTCTCCTGCCGAAGTCCTTCCATAACTTCATCATAGCATCATCCACCTGAGCGTAATAGTTGCGATTATACATAATTCAAATCTCCTTTATTTGTTCAGTTTGGATCTTCTTCCATAAAGCAGACTGAATTTTTCGCGTCAGTTCGTACTGTTCTTTTCAGCCAGCTGACGCCGGACCTCTTCCTTCACCATGTCGTGCAGTTCGTCCTCGGTCTTCTGATCCTCGATCAGGTCATGCCCGAAGCCCAGCAATGCGCTTCCTGCAAGCAGTGCCACAGAAGCTACTTTCCACCAGTTGATTTTATTCATGACAGATATCCTCCGTATAATCGAGATAGTTTTCCACAGGGTCGAGCGCCGGTGCCAGATAATAGCACTCTAACCCGTCGTCGGTCATTTGCTTGTCGTACTCAAAATCCATCCAGTAGGCGTCCCAGTCATAGATCAACTGGTCAAGGCACCACCCCATCTGATCGCCTTCGGGTGTTATGGTCAGTTCATCGGCACAGAGGTAATTGCACCACTCGTTTACCGAAATGCAGCCGTTCGTAGCCAGCTCCCGGTTGAAGTAATAAGACGCCTCAATGACCCGGGACATGGTGGCATGAAAATATCTTTTCGATGCCGGCTCATAGAACAGCCGGATAACATCGCCGTCTTTGTCTCGCTGGACATCTTCGGCTTTCGTCTCTTTTGCTGCTTCCATGCGCAGCTTTTCCTCTTCTTCAGAGCCAATACGCTCTGCCACCTGCCTGCGGTACTGCTGGTAGCTCTTGCCCAGCGCCATGTAAGCCACCGTCAGGCTTGCGATCTGCTTTTTGTTCAGCGCGTTAGAACCGAGGATGCAGGCGATGGTGCCGCCGCCGAGGACAGCCGCCGGAATATAAAACTTCCAGCACTCCTGCACGACCTCTTTCTTGCTCATAGGCTCAGCCTTATTCATGACCACGAGCGTGGTCGCCTTCACGGCCGCCTTGTGGGTCTCGTAAGCAGTCAGTCCTACACCTACAGATGCCGCCACCGCCAGAATGGTCCCGCCGTGCTTGCGCAGGAATTTCACGCATGTTTTTGTCAGTTTCATTGTTCAACCTCCATTTTGAAAAAATAAAAGAGCCTACGATTTCTCGTAAGCTCTCATGGTCAGTTTCTATTTTTTGATTTCACATCGCTTGTCCAGCAATGAAATATAAATCCCGGTGTTTTCCTCCATTCATTTCGTACAACGTACTCCAGCATACACGCAGCGGTGTGATACTTTCTTGTAAAAAGCTCATACCACGCCAATTCGTATCCGCCAATAGTCCCCAGCGCGAAACATGCAATAAAAATTGCACCGGCACCAATAATTTTCAATGCTTTCTTCATAATCGTTCAACCTCCAAAAATATAATTCTGAGACTAACCATCTCATAAAGCACACTGAAAATTTCGCGTCACTTAATTCTGCGGACTTTCACTGTGTACTCAATCTCCATAGGATTCCCCAAAGTGTCCTTGCATGAGAAAACATATCCGGTATGAGTGAGCAGTCCGGTGGAGCTTTTGCGCAGCATATCCATCACGGTTTTATTTGCAAGTATCGTATATTTGAAAACATCTGCGGCTTTTTCAAAGTTCTTCATGACAATTTTAATATTAGCCATGTTCAATTCCTCCTAAAATTTCGCGTCACAGCACTCCGGCATTCTTCAAAATATCATTGAGCTGTGCCTTCGTTACGTCGGCGTCCAGCTCCAGATGCACATGCACCTTCTGCTCCTTGTCTTGCCAGTTTGCCTGAATATCCTTCAGCTCTACCTCAACGCCCGGCATCTGCTTTTTCAGCGCCTTGTTGATGATCTGCGAGATGATACGGCGCATAAAGCTCGAGCGGATGATCATAATGTCCTCCATTATTTTGCCTCAGCTTTCATATAATTCTCAGTCCCAACCATCAAATAAATATCTTGCAGAAGGTCATATGCTTTCTGAATCTCTGTACGCTCCTTTTGATAATAGTGCTCGCCAGACCAATCGGAGGCAATCACATTTCCAAGGTGGGTGATAGTTTTCTTTAATTTTGCCTGTATAGCCGTGTCGTCTTCTGCAAGACACAGTTCTTGTACAACAGCCTGAATTCTTTTATAGTTTTCTTTATGCTCTGACACGCTATAAATAACAAAAGCGACTGTGTCTTCGTAAAGTAGTTCGAGTGCAACGTCCAATCCTGCTTGATTTTTAAGTGTCATGTTCAACCTCCAAAAATAAAATGAAAAAGATAAGAGGGCGTGTATCTATCAGATATTATCCTCCAGATTGCTCTCTTTCATCTTCTTCAACATTTCCTTTTCAGCCTTGTAGTTCATCCACTTCTCGTAAGCCACACATGCTCCGAGGACTGCTGCATACAGCCCCAGAACAAATCCGGTCCACTTAAAGCTTGCACCCCAAGTAATAGGTTTGTCCATAAAGTTCTTAATAGCTTTCATCATAGTTTTTCTCCTTTCAATGTAAGCCCTCTTACCTCCATAAAGGAAGCTGAATTTTTCGCGTTAAGAGATGATGTTTCCTTTCTTAATATCATCCACGTTGTACTTATCCAGTTCATGATGATATATCTTTGCGTACAGATCAGGTGTGTCTGTATTCTCATCATCGATCTTCCACCAATATTTGTTATTGAATGCTATATAAAATGCCCATGCTTCATCTCTTTTGGAGAAATAATAAACTTTACCACTAGGTTCATCCCATGCCGTGAAGATAACAACTTCCCAAAATTCCATACTGCGTTCAACCTCCAAAAATATAAAAGAAAGAGCCCATGTTTCCATAAGCTCTCTTCGGATAAAGCCAGTTTCTTGTCGTTTACCGGTCTATCGTAAAAATATCAGTCTTTCGACGGCCGGAAAATCTGTACGAACAGCCACATCACGAGTGCCACAGCGCACCCGATCAGGAATGTCGTAATGATCTGCCCGACCGAAATCGTATAGTTCCAAATTTTCTTTCCAATAGATTCGTTCATAATACGTTCTCCTTTGTTTCGGGCTTTATCCCATAATATAAGGAGAATTTTTCGCGTCAGGCGTTCGCAGCGAGATATGCGAGGCACTCTTCTTTTGACAAAAAGCACATCGAAAATGCACTATGGTTTCTGTTGTCTACAGCCCAATAGCCAGATTCCGATTTGAACCAGTATAAGATTGCCGGGCCATGTTCGGGGTCTTTTGCGATTTCTATTGCACTTTCTTCTGCCATTTGCGGAAAAATAGGGTCTTTCAATAACTTTTTTCCGCAGAACGGACAGTATTTGATCTCCACGCTGCAAGCAGGAATACGGCTGGCAGCATAACCCCTAAAATTTTTATCCTTTGTGCCATAGTCGATTTTAGCCCGAATAATAGGAGTCCCCTCTTCCCTCCGTGTTATCCACAGTGCCATCGCAGCATTCTGTCCTCCCGGAAGCTCCACATTGCTGCTTCTGAGCATGGTACCTGCATCGCAATACTTGCACATACAAATCGTCCTTTCTTAAATCAAGCTCCGGTCAAACACAGTCTCCCAGCGTTCTTTGCGCAAAGGCTTCATCCGCAGCGCCCACATGATCTGCCTGACCGTGACCGTCGGATACTCGCCATTTTGATTTCTTCTCTTGGCATGGTGGTCAAAATACTCCTTGAATCCTTCATGGAGGTATATCTTATCTGTTAGCCACGGGTCTATCGGTCCCCAGCATGTGGATTTGGTCTTCTCGTCAAATCTCTGCTGGATGACGCAAAGCCCTTTCCCGTGCTCGAAATATAAAGTGCTCACACGGTAGACCGGATGGTTGCAGCGGTATACACTTCCGTAGTAGTTCGTCCATTCCTTTGGAATATCGTTGTGATACCTCATAAAAATAAAAAGAGCCTGCAATTTTCATCACAGACCCTTCTCGGTTCCTCCTTTACTTTCTGTCTGTAAAGCCTCTCTTGATTTCATGGAACCCTTCGTTCAAAGCTCTCGAAAGCGGCACAACACCGCCAGCCTCGCAGATCGACCAGTAGATCGTCGTACCAACCGTGATCAAGCACGTTGCTGCCTGCATGCCAAACTTTGCCCACTCGAGCTTCCGGCTCTTGGCAGCCTTTTCCTGATCGTTGATGAGTTCCTGGCCCTTCCGCCGTTCTTCATCCTCTTTCAGGTTCTGGTTGCTCTCCTGCTCATCGCTCTTGAGCTGCATGTCGTACAACTGCATTGCAACCTTTGCCGTATTCGTGTACTCGTCCGTACCCGGTTTCAAGTCTTTGAGACTCTCCAGCGATTGCTTTGCCGCTTCCTTCAACAGTTCTTTGTTTTCATAGTTTTCCATTTTAATTTCTCCTTTACAAAGTAAATTTGGAGTTTCCTCCATTAAGCACCCTGATTTTTTCGCGCGAGGTCAAGTTTATTGACCCGCAGAACAACGTACTCCTCGCCCTCGAACTCTGTCACCTCCTCATCGAGACTCAACGAGAGATACGGCCAGTCGGGGTCGTCCGGTTCGCCGATGATAAGCTCTCCGACCGAATGGTTGACGTCACCGACGTGGCGGCAGAGTATCATGCCGAGTGCAAAGCCGATGACCATTGCAAAAATAAGATAGATGAAATAGTCGTTCATACTTTTCTCCTTTATCAAAATATCATTTAGGGCGGTCCAGTGCGTGATGAAAAATAAAGAGCTGCAGATTTCTCTACAGCTCTCGTAGGCTTAGATGTCGTTGCGAATCAGAAATAATTCTCCTCTGTTGCGAGCAGCTCGTACCAGACCACTGGCCCGGATCAGGTTTATCGCGTTCGTGTAAGATGCCTGTGCCGTCGAGGCATTCGCATACTCGCCTGTACCAATGTACATAACTTTCTGGTTGCTCTCGATAAACACACGGATCTTGTCCATCGCGTTCACATAACCGCGGTCGTAAGTAGCCTTTACTCTCTTGTAATGTTTCATCGTAAAAATCTCCTTTCGTTCTTCGGAAGACATCTTCTTCCATAAAGGAGCCGGAAAAATTCGCGTGTACGTTCTATTCTAGGATAGAAAAAAGAAAGAGTCCGAGTTTCCTCAGACTCCGTCTCCGGTCGAATGTTTTATCGTACGCCCATGTAGTATTCGGTAATAAGCTCAAGTTCGTTGCGTTCCACCTCCGGGTAAGAGACGTTCATCGTCTCGTTAAATCCCTTCCCGATAGAATTCATCATTTCCTCGAAACCCTTAACAATATACTTAAACATAGTAGTTACCTCCTATTATTAACATTTCTTTCCATAAAGGAGGCTGAATTTTTCGCGCCTGCGCAAAAAGATAAGAGAGCGAAATATATTTGTTATTCGTTCTCTTAGATTTGTTACTTCTTCTCAAATACTTTTGGCCCATAATATATAGCCATACCAACAGCCAATATAACCTCGACCCAATAGTAATTCGTCATCAGCATATTCATCATATCAGTCATAATCGTTCCTCCAATTATAGCTCTCTTATCTTCCATAAAGGACACTGAAATTTTCGCGCCTGCGCGTGAAAAGAAAGAGCTGCCGATTTCTCAGCAGCTCCCGCTCTTTAGTGTCTTCTCTTTGTTCTCTGTCTCACCTCTTCTGTTTTTGCGCCAATGAGGCCAATCGCCTTCACCAACAGCACAATAATCAGAATTGCGATAATCAGACTAAACATAATAAATACCACCTTTCTCATAAAGGCGGCTGAATTTTTCGCGTCTCAGAAAAAAAAGGAGAAGCGTTACCGCCCCTCCAGTTCTTCAAGATGTTTCTTATAATAGTTTAGCATATCCTCATGAAATCTTATCATCCTTTGCGTTTCCAGCTTTTCTTCTTTGTAAATGTCTCGTAAAGCAGTCAAGTCTTTGTTATGCATTCTTTGCAAATCCACCTCGCTAATAATATAACCTGCTTTTTTACTCGAAATGCTAGTGATCAACCTGCCGCTACGAATCCATCTGCGTATAGTTTCTGGGTTCACACCAACTAAGGTTGCAGCTTCATAAACAGTATATGTCATAATTTCAACACCTCCATAAAGGAGTCAGTTATTTTCGCGCCTGTCTGAAAAAGAAGAGCCGCAGATTTCTCCACGGCTCAGTTCTCTTATTTATTGAGTTGTGTATTTGCCTCAACAAATTCTTTCTCGACTTCTCCCATATACTTATTGAAATGTTCTTCATTTTCAGTCATAAACATTGCACACGCACCTTTTCGCTTTCCCTCATACAGTCCAACTGCATAACCTGCATCATATCCTTCCCCATAGCGTTCGCAATAAACTCTGCAAACCTCTGCATTGTGAATATGTAACAGTACGCTTGTTCCAATAAGGCCAGCGATAGCGCCAATACCAATTTTCAATGCTTTTTTCATAATAAATATCTCCTTTCAAATATGAGTTTACCTCATAAAGGAGCCTGACTTTTTCGCGTCATCCGCGCTCGATGCTCAATACCCAAAAGAACTTCCGGTACTGTTCGTAGTAGCTTTCGCGGCAGCAGGGGCAGCCCTGAATGCGGAGAATATCATAAGGTACGCATTCTGTAGCCCCTTTGAGAACGAAGGGCGCTATGGCCGGCTCTACATCATCGAGACAGCGCTTCACAAGGTCGATGCGTTTCGCAAAGAAGGCCCGCGCAATGCCCACCTGCTCCGTCGGATTCGAGACGCGGCTTCCTCTTATCGTGACGGTCTGTAGTTCTTCCGGCCTCGACTTCCATCCGTTTAGGAGGGCCATCGCTTCTTCCCACTCGGGATATTGGAGGCAGAAGTGCTTGAGCTCATAGTAACGATGCTTTGAGATATAGTAGGGATTCCGCTCAGAAAGTTCAACGTGTGCCATGCTTACCCCTCCACAAAAATCCAGTTTGCTCATAGAGTGCCTTGGGCGAAATATAAAAGTTGATACGACCGAGTTTAGCGTTCATCTCTTTCACATCGGTCACAAGTTTTCCGTTTCGGGTAGCTTTCCCGATGGGCAGCCATCCTGCAATGATCCCAGCCCTCACCCATGAGGGGTCTCTTCCGTATACTCTGGCAGCGATTGAGACAGGCACTGACCCGGTCGGAAATATCAATTCATCCATACTGTGTTCTCCCTTCAAAAATATCTAAGGACAGCGTATCACGTCCTATTAGCATATTTTAGGGAAAGAACGGGGCAGTGCGTACTGTTTTTATTTTTCTTCACATAGGAGAGTTGACAAATGACATAGAATCGTTTAATCTAGAATAGAATTCAGAGCCAAAAAGGAGGTATTTTTCTTATGTTGACCACCTGTCCAGAGTGTGAATTGCAAATATCAAGCAAAGCGCTCGTCTGTCCACACTGTGGGTTCCCCTTGAAAAAAGATGCGCGGGTCTATCCTAGAAAAGCAAATAAACGCCGTAGACTGCCCAATGGATTTGGACAGATTTCTGAGATAAAGGGGCGTAATCTAAGAAAGCCCTTCAGAGTCCTTGTCACCGTAGACAAGACTTCGGAGGGCCGTCCTATCTGCAAGCCGCTTCAGCCGCAGTCTTATTTTGAAACCTACAATGAAGCCTATCTTGCGCTTGTGGAATACAACAAAAATCCATATAGTCTTGACAGCGACATCACAATGGATAAGCTTTATCAGATGTGGCTTGCCGACTATAAAACTCATGTCGGCGATAAGATGGTTGAGAAAACCGAATGCTGCTGGAGGTACCTTCGCAAGATCCACAACCTAAAACTTCAGCAGATGCGGGTGCCTCAGTTAAAGCTTGCCATTGATGAAGCCACAACATACAAGAGCGGAGATGAAATCGAACTTCCCCGCTCTGCGAAAGGCCGGATAAAGAGTCTGCTCAATCTCATGTATGACTACGCAGTTCAAAATGAGCTGGTCAATCAGAACTATGCCCGAGCATTCTCGCTTTCCAGAATCGACCAGGAAGAGACCTCTCGTGTTGATAAAAGTCACATCCCTTATACAGATGCAGAGGTCGCTCTCATTTGGAAGTCGTTGGAGAAATATCCATATCTAGACATCACGCTGATACAGTTCTACTCCGGATGGCGGCCTAATGAACTGCTAAGTATGCGAGTTACAGACATCGACCTGGATAATAAAACATTTCATGGAGGCTCCAAAACGATTTCCGGTAAAAACCGAGTCGTTCCGATCCACTCGAAAATTTTTCATTTCGTAGAGCGATACTATAATGAAGCAGTTTCGTCCGGATGCAAATATATGTTTCCGTCCGACACCCAGCCCGGGAAGCCTTATACCTACGACCGCTATTATGCTCGATTCAATGAAGCCCGCGACGCTCTTGGGCTAAATAAAAATCATCGCCCACATGATGGCCGTGTCCAGTTCGCAACCATGGCCAAGAAGTCTGAGGTCGATCAGTATGCCTTGAAAAAAATACTTGGCCATTACATTGATGACATCACAGAGAAATACTACATCAAGCCCGATATGGACTGGCTTCGAACTGAAATCGAGAAGATCAAGTAATCAAATGAATCCGAATGTGGGAGTACGAGAAATTCATCATGTAGGTTTTTGGTGCAGAAATAATGCAGGAATAATATACGAGTTGCGTACATCTAAGTGCTTCGAACCGTATCTAGCCGCATCTAAAACCAGCATATTATCAAAAATTATTCGATATAGCGCTGTGTGTAAATTCTTCCAGCAGTCTTTTATCCCATCGTACCATCGTCATTTTCTCCCCAAAATATAGGATTACTCCACGAATGACCCACACCATTCTGCCGCCATCCGCATCTCCCAACACCAAAAAAGAAAAATAAAAGGCCCTGAAGATTCCGCGCCGCAACCAGCGCAGTGTATCTCCAGGGCCTTTTTTCATGCTATGCCATCCCTTGCATAGGGCGGTTGCCATTCCAAAATATCATAGCCGAGTTGGTCAGACGCTTTCCGAAATATCATTGCGCCATAGTCCGCTAACAGGTTGCAGATCCACTCTTCAGCTTCGGTCCAATAGGCCGGTCTCACCATGCGGTGTAGCTCTGGCAGCATCCCGTAGCTTACCATGGTAGCGTGCCCCAGCTCGTGCAGCAGCACCCGCTCCAGACTCCTGCCGTACAGTCCCTTAGCAAGCCAGATGCAATGCGTTCGGGGATCTGTCACGGCAAGAGTCCTTCTGCCGGTGCGGTCTATGAGTACAGGATCATCCTGGTCTGTGCGCAGCACTCGCCAGAATATCCCGTTCATCATAAACCGATCCATTTTGAAATTACGTCGGCATGTCCGCCACGAGCTTGGAGAAGTCCGCCTTGATCTTCTTCCGCAGCTCAGGGTCGGCATCGCCGTAGATGGTACGGATAGCGGTCATGGCGCTCATCAGATGCTCACCAGCGTACTTGTCCATATCCGCCTTGTCCATGGCAGAGTGGCTTTCCGTGTAGTGCCTCCGAGCCTCCAGATACTCCCCGTAAGGCCGACCGTACTGGCCTTCCTCACGCCGGAATTCTCCTCTGCGGCTCAAAGGCCATTCGCCATGGTCCTTGTCCCGCATACGGTTCTCGAACTCCTCCGGGTCCCGCAGCCACTCCTTCATAAAGGCCTGCTCTTTGGGCATCTGGGTGTACCCCATCCGCTGGTAGTCTGCATTCCCCATGGCCTCGATCAGGGTCTTGTAGTAGCAGGCTTCCCAGCAATACTTCTGGGCCTGAGCCAGATCTTTGATCATGTCGATCACTTTCCCGGACTCCTCCGTGTCTGCAGAGTCCACACCCTTTGCCAGCTCGGATTTCTGGGCATCCACCAGAGTGTCCATCATCGAGCGCAGGCTCATCATGCAACGATCCTCCATGTTTCAGCCCTCCTTATGCGATCCGTCTGACCACAAGATTTGCACCAGGCCCCACGGTCAGGTTGGCAGTGCCGGTGTTCACGATGCGGATAATATCATACATTCCGCAGCCGTTGCCTACCAGCATGGTCTTGGCCACGTTGTTCAGGTCACCGGCCGCAGCGGTGGTGGAGATCATGGTAGAGCCCGGGAGCACTGCATTCCCTGCGGAAATGCTAAGCTGCACGGCACCTGCTGCCACGCCACCAATGTTGCCCGAAAAGACGATCTCGTAGATCCCGTTCAGCCGCAGCCGCACATCCGTCATGCCGGTCTTGTGGCACTCAGCAGTGCAGCGCGTCTTCAGGTTGGTCACGTCAAACGCAATAGCCTGCCCCGGGGTCAGAGTCTGGGCGGTCGAATTAGAAATCTCGATCATGTCCGTTCCTCCTTCAGAATATCAAAAAGAAAGAGCGCCAGGCTCCTTGCCCAGCGCCCTCCATTTTGAATTTAGCTTGCCATGTTGCAGCAGCCGGTCAGGCCATTGCAGCCAACAGCGGCATTGGGGTTCTGCACGATGTATGCCGGGTTGGGTGCGGGCCGGAGCTGGCTCACCAGATAGTTGTTCTGTGCCTGCTGGCTGGCCGCCAGGGACATCTGGCTGAGCTGAGTACGGAGCTGGGCGATGGTCTCGTCCTTTGATGCCGCATCCTCCGCATCCAGCGCATCGTAGTACGCCTGCGCAAGGGCTTCCACCTCTGCGATGTCGTCCTCGGTCAAAAGGCCGCTGTCCAGATGGGTGTACGCCCTGCGGCGATTTCCCGCTTGATGTAGCGCAGGGTCAGGTCATGCCGGGGACTTTACTTTTGAATAAAATAAAGCTTCCTTTAGCGCATTTCGTCATACATATAAATTGGGTATTTCTTTTCTAACAATTCAAGAGGGTTGACGTTAATCAATCCTTTCGATTTTGCATATTGCACCACTTCTTTAAATCGTGTTGTTAATGCTTCTTCATTTTCGTCTGCCCACATACCAGTATGAGTCATCAAAATCATACTAGCTCCTATGGATGCGCAACTATCAATGTAGCGTTTTAGTTTTTCAGTATTTCCATCATTCACTTGATTAGTTAGTCCAAAACGAGGAATGTTGTATCTGTTATTTAATGCGTTCGGTTCCGCCGTTATATACTTTTTAGGATCAGCGTTTATCGCATAACGAAATCCGCGTTTTTGAGACATAGACATAATCCAGCTTCTCGAAGCGTCTGTATCGGGGATACCGCCGGGAACAACCCATACGGATTGTACATCCAAAAAGCCCCAAGAATTGAGCGTACGCAAACCTTTATTGAAATCTTGTTCTGCATATTTCAAGCATTCTGCATTTGTTCTGTTGACCGTATCCCAACAGTTAAGTCCGCTAGGTGTTTGCGCTGCCTGATTATAGCAATGAAGATAACATCCAAACCCTTCATTTTCATAGTTTCTAAGCATTGTAACAATGTTATCGTCAAGTTCTAAGTGTTGTGCTTCTACGGCATATCCGCCTACCACACCATTAGCAATACATATATCATAGAATTTCTTTACGCTTTTTTGTGTATTTGTATCATCGTCAATAATTGCAAAATACATCGGCTGCGCTTTCACTGATTCTAGATATTTTCCGATATACGTATCATTTCCACTCATGTGCAAATTCAAATATTCTATTGTTTCAGATTTTTTTACCAGTTCATATGCTTCAAAATCAGTTGCTGCATCTCCATATTCGATTTGCAGTTGATTCTCTCCCGTTTGTGCATTCCAACAAATTCCAATGAATCTATATTTGTCCGGAATAACATGCGTTCCGTTATTATCTTTTGTATTCCATGCGTTCATCGACCATTTCTCAATCGAATTTCCATGCAAAAAGGCAGTATAAGCACCGCCCTTATCTGGGAAGCCGCTTAATGTTATTGTTTTGTACTGGTTAACATCGATTACAGCTGCCATCCACGTGTTATTAGTACCTGTGGCATTAAATTTATTATTTAAATAATAGCCATGCACAGCGCCATCAACATTTAATAAATTTTTCTTAGGCAAATTCTTAATTGATAATTGGTGAGTTGTAAGTGATAAGCCTTCATTCGCAACATTCATTGCGCTTTTTGCAGATGCACTTGATTCTTTTGCTGTATTGTACGCTTTCGTTTCGCAGCTACCGTAAAATTTTATATCTTTTGCATCAGCCGGAACGATTAACCCTTTTCCATCCGGATCCGTTCGTACTTTGCATATCAAATATTTTATATCGTTCGTCAGTCCATTTACAACAATCGTTCCAGTTGACCATATGGTCACGCTTTTTAGCACTGTATATGATCCATCATTTTTGTTCGTCGCCCACACTGATATTTGCAAATTATCGGGTACGCAAATATGTATAGGGTAAGCCGAATTAAACATTGAAATATCGACAAAAGTTGAACGGATTATATACTGGTTATCACTATAAGAAAAATTACCGTCACTATAAGAAAAATTACCTTGTTCCCAACTAGATTCGATAGGAACAAGATATGTTCCTTTTTGGTTTGTGTCTGTTATATCTTCCTTTAGCTGATTTTCTGCCCCCTTTGCCCGGGTAGTTTCTGCAACAAGGTCATCCCTTACGCCCCGGATCGCGTCACCTGTGGCTTTTGCGTCAGCGGCTTCGCCCTCGTGGGCGAGGGTGGTGTCCAGTGCTACGGCAGGGCCGGTTTCGCCTTTAGGGCCTTGCGGGCCCTGCTTGCCTTGCGGCCCAGTCTCGCCCTGTGGGCCAGTTGCACCCGTAGCGCCCGTGGGACCTTGAGGGCCTTGCTCACCCTGCGGGCCGACCGGGCCGATGGGGCCTTGAGGGCCTTGCTCGCCTTTGAAGTTTCCGTTTGCGATGCCGTCTTTGAGCTCCTGCAGACTGTCAGCGGCTTCCTGAGCGCTCTGGTTTGCATTGCCCGCACTGGTAGCCGCTTCACTGGCTGCGGTCTGGGCGGCTTTGGTGGAGGCTTCCACCTGCTGGAGAGCCTTGTCACGTGCCATATCCACAGCCTTGGTGGCGGCGGTCTGCTTGTCACCGATGGCTTTCAGCGCGTCATCCTTGGCGGCGATGGTGTCAGAAAGGGCCTTCTCGGCCTTTTGGGCAGATGTCCCGGCCCGCTCTGCCGCGTCCAGCGCTTCCGTTTTGGACTGCTCCGCCGATGCTGCCGATTCCTTCACGGCATCCACCAGCTGCTGCCATGCAGGGGTTCCCGGTTCCGGCGTGGTGCCGTCCTCTGTGCCGCTGTTGGCGCTGACACGATACCGCAGGTCTGCGCTGGTGACGGTCTTGGTGCCGTCGCTGCCCTCAAAGGTGATGCACCCGCTTCCGGGCTGTGCGGTCACGCTGGCAGGCACGTCCACAGAGCCGTCCACCATAAGCGAGGATGCCGGGTCTTTGCCGTTCGGGACGTGCCAGAAAGCCCGGATGGTCAGCCCTTCCCACTCACCGGAAGCGGTGACCGCAATGCGGTACACGCTCCGGTTTTTTGCGTATCCAAAGCGCAACAGCGGCTCATAGCCCGGCACTTTGACGACGCCATTGGACGCGAGAGATATGTCATGCTCAATCATAGTCCACCTCTTACTGCTTCAGAGCCGCCCTCATGCGGTCGAAGAAAAACTGGATAGTGGCTCCGATGGTCTCGTCGGTGATGACCCACGAGATGAATCTGCCATACTTGCTGTTATTCAGGGCGGCTCTCAGCACCTTCGTCACCCAGGCCTTACGCTCTGCGCCACGCTTGGTGCCCTGAATTTCCTGCTCGGCCCGCTCGATGAGGTCCAGCACCAGCGGCTTTACCGCGGCACCGTATCCCAGGCGGATGCAGCCAATGGCGTAAAAGATAACGCCCCCAAGCATCAGCACTGCCGCCACAGGGGTTGGCAGGATGCTCAGAAGTTTACTCACTGCTGTCTCCATGTTTGGTCGCTCCTTTCATAAGGTATTTAAGGATGTTCTGGCGGCAAGTCTCCATGCCGTCGTGGTTATTGCCCGAGAGCTGTGCTTCCAACAGGTTCTGTACGCCGTCCAACACCAGAAGGATAAGGGCATCAATGTCATTGAACCGATGCAGGTCCCGTCCCAGTGCATCCTGCACACTCATCATTCTGGTCTTCAGCAGCTCCACGTCCGCCTTCAGTTTTTTTATCTCCTCGTTCTGGGCCTTGTCCGGAGCTTCGGCAAGACCCTTGTATTTTTTCCAGAGGTCTACCATCTTGTCCAGCGACGCCAGAAACCCGAAGAGGCCTATCATCGCTGCACCGACGACTTTCAACGACTCATACAGCTCCATTACGCCTCCCGGAGACGGGTCAGACCCTTCTTCCTGATGATGGCAGGGTAGTTCACCGTCGTCACGTCCAGGTCCACAGGCCCGTTGATACCCGGCACAGCGCCCTTGCTGGTGTGCTGATGGGCGCTGTAGCGGAAAGCCGCCTTGGGGGTCTTACCCGTGTAGTCGGCCAGCCAGATGTCCCACCGCCCGGCCAGCCGCTCCATCTCAAGGAAGCGGTTGGCATAGCTCGTGTAGGTGTAAAGCTGGGCAAAGAACCCCATCTTCTCGATCTGCTCGAGGTGGTAGGCCGCGAGGTTGGTCAGGTCTTTCGGCTTCAGCACGGTAAGCAATGCGTTTTCCATGTCAACCGCCACTGGCATGGTCAGCTCCTTGCCCAGCAGCGCCTGCCGCAGTACGGCAAGCTCCTTGTCGGCCTCTGCCTCGCTCACGGCCTTCGTGTAGTAGTAGACGCCAATATCCAGCCCGGCAGCCTTGGCGTTGGCATAGTTGTTCGCGAAGGTCTTGTCGATGTACGCCTTGCTGGGGTTGTAGCTACCACTGTTCCCGCAGGCCCGGAGCATGACGCCCTTGTAGCCAGCCCCTTTGATAGCCTGCCAGCCCTCCATTTTGATTTTTCCCTGCCACAAGCTCACATCGAGGTACCGGTAGGGCGGCTCCCCTTCCCAGCCCGCAGGCTCTTCCGGGGCAGACGGTGCAGGAGGTGCAGCGGGCGCTTCTTCCGGTGCAGGGGGGTCTTCTGCCGGGCCGGAAAATATCTTCAGCGCTTCCTCAAGGATATGTTTTATGAATTGCTCGAAGGACATTTTATACCTCCTCTATCAGTCCGATGATGCCCGCAAACAGGACAGTGTTATTATTGTTGTAATATGCGCTGCCGGTCGAAATATCAACATAGTCGTTCGCCTGTACATAGGAAGCGTTCACAATCGGTAGAGTAACGCCCGACTCAGAGCTGAAGCACAGCTGGTACTCCACGTCCTTTTCCAGCGGATAGTGCAGATAAAACGCGAATGTGCCAGTGCTATCCGTGCTGTTGGTTTTCTCGATCCGGGTGCTTGCACTCAGCAGTGCCTCATCGGCTCCGTACTTCTTGAGCTCGAATTTCATGACCGGAATGGTGTTGCCGACGTATGCAACGAAAGATAGTTTGTAAAGGGTGAGCCCTTCCTTTTTGACGGTCATCGGCATAAAAACGGGCTGCATACTACCACCAGCGGTCCATATGATGTCATTCGTGCCGTTCAGCGCCGTCTTGATGGTCGCGTCCGTTCCCTTTACGGTCAGGCTGCATTCTGCATACTTATCTCCTGCGCTGGCCCGGACGACCGCCGTTCCGGACGCCGCGGCCTCTACACTGGCGGTGTTGACAGCTCCTTCCGGTACGCCCACGATGCCGGTCGGCACCACGCTCCAGCTCGCCTTGGACGGACGCGCATACGAGGGCCGGACGACTGCACGGAGCGGCAGGACGCCGCCCCTCGGGAGCACGAAGCTTTCCCGATCCAGCGTCACGCTGACCGGCGGCTCCGCCTCGTATGCATACCCCGAAACATTGAAATATGCATAATAATACTCACCGCAGGAGCTGACCTTCAGTGTTCCATCTTCGTTGAAGGCGGCGGTGATATACTGTTCATCCGCCGTTCCGGCTTTGGTCACAGGCAGATAGATCGACTGCCCTCGGGTCACTTTGAAGCCCTCATCCGGAAACGACGGACTCTTGTTGTAGGTCGCACTATTGTTGGGACTTTTGTAGTAGTAGTAGTTGACGGCCAGCTGAACCACCAGATAATCGACATCCTCCGGGATCGTGAGCGTACCGGTGTCAACCACTTTCGCACTGTAAATGATTCGTGCACTCATGTTGTGTTTCTCCTTAGATGTAGTGGTACCCTTCCCAGTTTATTTTCAGGGACGAAATAGCGCCCGACGTTATGTATAACCATCCGTCGCTTTTAAAACTGGCGGACACGAGCTGCTCGTTCACCATACCGCGGAGGTTCAGATACACAGCGCCCCCTCGCGCGAGCAGGAATCCCTCTTCCGGCCAGCAGAGCGAAGTACGTTCGACGTGTCCATTGGACGAACTATTATTGTACCATGTGTTCGCGGCAAACCGAAGGATGACATAGTCCGTTTCCTCCGGCAGAGCGACATTCTCCCCGCCCGACCGTGCACATCCCGCCGCAACGAGCTGTCCTTTTTCGCTGATGCTTTTCTTCAGCTTGTCCAGCTTTGTATTCGTGTCCTCCGCCGCTGCCTGAAGCTTCTCGTTCACAGTGACCGTTACGGTAAGCAGTGTCTCGCCTACCACTTTCGCGTCCGCCGCTGCTCCGTCCATGGTCAGCGTCTTGTCGGTGCCCACGATGGCCGCAGCCCGGTCCGCAGAATGCTTGGCGTTCTCTTCGCTGGTTTTTGCGTTCGTCTCGCTGGTCTTTGCCGC
>ERZ1023967.32-NODE-32-length-45021-cov-24.963372_pt1 | contig 45021 bp, 74 predicted proteins | sample MGYA00380429_ERZ1023967 | MGnify/ENA primary metagenome ERZ1023967 (study PRJEB33179, sample SAMN07449055) | human gut metagenome | biome: Human-gut; feature: Human associated habitat; material: Faeces | host: Homo sapiens | place: India:Kasaragod | collected... | reverse complement strand
GTGATATTTTTGAAAAACATTCTTGGGCAAAAGTCTCCAGAAGTAGGCAACAAACTATGGAAAGGATCTGGATATTATGCAAAACCCCATGTACGGAATGCCAAATTACTCTTTTCAGTCGCCTTTTGGCAACGGAATGAACACAAGTTACCAGAACCAGCAACTGCCGCACTACGATATTGTGAAAGTGAACGGTAGAAACGGAGCCGAAGCTTTTCAAATGGGTCCAAACAGTCAGGTTTTACTGCTTGATGAAACGGCCCCAGTGCTTTGGCTAGCTTCGACAGACGGTGCTGGGTACAAAACTGTAAGTGCATTCGATATTTCTCCGCATCAAGATCAGCAGCAGACAATGCTCTCATCTATTGAGCAGAGATTAGCTAGATTGGAGGAGTATATTTATGAACCAAGTGAATCCGGTTCTCGCGATGCTAAGCAACGCAACCCAAAACAGCGGAACAATGGCCAGCAACAATCCAATGCAAATGATGGCTCAGTTCGCTGAATTCAAGAAAACGATGCAGGGCAAGAACCCAGAAGCTATTGTAAAGCAAATGCTTGCGAATGGCCAAATGTCTCAGACTCAGTTTGAGCAATTGAAGCAACAGGCTTCGCTAATGCAGGCATTTCTTAAGTAGGTGTTAGTGAGGTAGTGCGCAGACCTCTATGACATATATTCTATAAAAGAAGGTACATTTATGGAAAACACGTACTCTCTGTCCGATATTGCGGCTGCGTCCAAGAACAACGATTACGACGGTTTTGGCGGTGGCGCATGGTGGATCATTATTCTGTTCCTGTTCATGTTCGGAATGGGCGGCTGGAATAATCGAAATGCCAACGGTAACGGCGATCCGGTAACAGAAGCTGGACTGTGCAATGCCATGAACTTCAATGATCTGCAGAATCAGGTTGGTCGACTGAGTGATCAGAACCAGCAGCAGACTCAGATCCTCGGCAACGGCATTTGCAATCTTGGCTATGAGATGCAGAGAAATGTAGGTCAGCTTGGCAAGGAAGTGGCTTTGAGTCAGGCAAATCTTGCTCAGCAGGTATCCTCAGCTCAGTCTGATCTGTCTTCTCAGCTGGCTCAGTGCTGTTGCACAACACAGCGAGCTATCGACGGTGTAAACTATAATCAGGCTATCAATACAGCCTCGATCAACGCCAACATCGATGCTAAGTTCGCAGCAATGGAGAAGAACCAGCTGGAGCAGACAATTGCAGCACAGCAGGCTCAGATTTCTCAGCTGCAGTTGGCTCAGCAGATGAACAACGTCGTACGGTATCCGAATGGATTTACCTACAACGCTGGCATGTCTCCGTTCTGCGGAGGTTGCTGCTCTGGTTGTTAAGGAGGGGATATGAATGTGTAACAATTGTGGTTGCAATGTAAGATCCTGTTCTACAACTTACACCAACAGCAATCAGACCGTAGCAGAAGCAGTTACAACTCTGTCGATTCTTGGCGGAGAGGTAACGTCGACTGGTAAGTGCATCAATACGCAGGCCAGCGGATTCAACGTTAAGGCTTCCGGATTGTATCGCATCGGTTTTGATGTTACGCTGGATCCCACGGCTGCTGGCACTGCTGTTGTCCAGATGACGAAAGACGGAGTTGCAATGCCTGAGGCCGTAGCAACAGTTACGACCGTAGCTAATGCTCTTATCACTGTACACGTCGAGACAACGAGATATATTGCTGTTCCGTGTCATGTTAACAGTCCGGCATATGGCATCGTTTCTTCCGGTGTTGCCGGAACAGTTACGCATGTAACTGGCTATGCCGTTAAGCTTGACTAAATCAAAATGAAAAGCGAGGCAGAGCTTTAATCTGTCTAAGTACACGTTAACCGCGTGTACTTTATCGAGTGTGCAAGTATCCTATAGGCATTTACGATCTCCTTTGCCATTGGGTTGCCTCCAAAAACCGATTCTTCGGGACTCCTTTCCATTGCGTAAAATGTATACCTCCAAAAACTACATTTAACCAAGCGTAAGGATATTTGCACACTGAATAAAGTACACGCGATAGCGAGAGAAAGTTGTGAAATCATATGAGTGAAACTAGAAAACGAAGAACCGCAATGTCCGTAGAAGCAAGAGAGAATCAGATGATTGCACTCGCGGTTGATCTAGCTGAAAAACAGCTCATGGAAGGAACGGCTTCGTCTCAAGTTATCACGCATTATCTTAAACTTGGCTCTACCAAAGAACGTCTTGAAAAAGAAATGATGGAAGAGCAAAAGAAATTGCTTAAAGCTAAGACGGAGGCGCTCGAGTCAGCCGCCGAAATTAAGGAACTGTATGAAAACGCGTTGAGTGCTATGAGAGAATACTCGGGTCACGGAGGAGATGAGCAGTGAAAACATATCACGAGCTTATCACTCTCCCGTCATTTAAAGAGCGACTAGAGTATCTAAGAACCAATAGTAAAGTGTCTTACGAGACGTTTGGCGTAGAGCGGTATGTTAATCAAGAACTTTATCGCTCCCGTCAATGGAAACTTACAAGACAGAAAGTAATTGTTCGGGATATGGGTTGTGATTTGGGTGTGGACGGCTATATAATTTACGAGAGGCCGATTATTCACCACATCGTCCCAATTACCATAGACGATATCGAAGAGGGCTCAGATAAGCTATTCGATTTGGACAATTTAATATTAACGTGTTTTCATACGCACAACATAATACATTACGGAACAGACAATAAACTTAGTATCCCCAACGGTGAAAGAAAACCTGGAGATACATGTCTCTGGAAGTGATAAGATGAAGAAAGCTAAGATCGTCGGATGCAAAGCCATGTCACTCCGTGCTGATCCGTCCGATACCGAGCTGTCTGATGTAACGTGCGGCGAAATCAAAATGGACGAAACCGTAGAAGTTAACACTGATGATGAAGCTTGGAGCTGGGACGATAGACACTTCTTCAAAGTAGTTTCAGAGCACGGTTTGAAAGGTTATGCTAATTCCGACTGTCTCCAGTTTAACGGAGGTAACAGTCGTGGACAGCATTCTAAGAACAATTAAGAAAATGATAGGTGGAGTCGAGGACGACGATTTCACTGGTTTCGACACAGATTTGATCGCCCATATTAATTCCGCACTACGTATCCTTAACCAACTCGGTGTGGGCAGTAGCGGGTTTAATATTACAGGATTGGATGAAACCTGGAATGATTTTCTTGGTAAAGACGAGGCTATCCTTAGTGAAGTTAAGACATACATTTATTTGAAAGTCAAACTCGTTTTTGATCCTCCGTCCAATTCATTTACACAGCAGTCTATTAAAGACGAAATTAAGGAGCTGGAATGGAGAATGAATGTCGAAGTTGATCCTAGATTGGAGGAAATAGATGAGCCCTGAAATTAGATCTATAATTGTCGCTGTGATCACGGCGTTAACATCTTCAGGAGTATTGTCGTTCGTTCAATTTTTGATTAACAGAAAAGACAAAAAGAAAAATAACGAACTTGTCTCATCTAAAATGCTTCTTGGACTCGGCCATTATCAGATTATGGTTTTGACGGACAAATGTATTCGCAGAGGCGCAATCACTCTCAGAGAAAAACAAACTTTAGAGTATCTGTATCGTCCTTATAGAGAGATGGGAGGAAACGGTGATTGTGAAATAGGGTATAATGCCTGTGCACAATTGCGAATCATCAGTCCAGAAGAAGCTGCAGACATAGATGAGAAGAATAGCGAAAGAGGGTGAAAACGTGTCTAACAAAGTATATGACATTCTTAAATGGATTGCTCTCGTAGTATTCCCAGCAATCGCCACTCTGTTCTCCGCTGTTTCTATGATCTGGGGAATTCCGTATGGCGAGCAGATCACCAGCACAATCATTGCAATTGATACTGCCCTCGGAGCAATTCTTGGCGTATCTTCGGTCAAGTATGTGAAGAAGGTAGGTGATTCAAAATGGCAGAATACTACGGAATCCACTACGACTCAGTAATCGAACACCATGGTATTAAAGGCCAAAAGTGGGGTGTACGTCGGTATCAGAATCCTGATGGCACACTGACTCCGCTTGGACGTAAAAAGCTTGGCAGACTTGAGCGAAAAGTAACTAAACTGGGAGATACGGTCAAGCAGTCCAGAAGTCGGTATATGACGCTCGCTAAGAAAAAGAAAAACGGGACAGCAACGAGCAAAGAGCTTAGAGAGTATGCGGCGTTGTCATCTGCATTACGCAAGTCAAGCAAAAAGCTGAAGAAGGTGTCGTCTGAATTTGACTCTAAGAAAAAAATGCTCGAGGAATCTAAGCCCGTAGAAAAGTCGATTGACGAGGTAATCAAGAGCGGAACGAAAAAAGAGGTCTTGGCCAGAGGAAACGAAATGACCGTGGCGCAACTTCAGGAGTCTTTTCAGCGCTTGAATTTAAAGGCACAGATAGATAAGCTGGATACTGATAGGGTAACCAAGGGAGAAAAATTTGCTAAAAAACTGGCTAAAACTGCAGGGACAATTTCCTCAGTATATGATTCAGTCGAGAAAATTACCAAAGTTACAAACGCTATCGGCCTGACTGACATCAAGCTTGGTCAAAAGAAAAATGATGGAGTGTCGAAGTTCATAAACACAGCATCAGCTTCAGAACTCTGGAAGATGCGAAGCAAATTGACTCCGGATCAGAAGAAACAGGCAGTAGAGCGTCTCAAAGCCGAGAAAGTTATAAAAGGCTACGCTAAAGAACAAAAACAAGAGGAAGACGAGATAGCCGAGAAGCTTGCTGAAGAAGCAAAGCGTGAACAAGAAAAAAAGAAACGGTGATTCAAAATGACAGAATACTACGGAATCCACTACGACTCAGTAATCGAACACCACGGCATTAAAGGTCAAAAGTGGGGTGTACGTCGGTATCAGAATCCTGATGGCACACTGACTCCTGAAGGTAAGAAACGGCTTTTGGGATATAAGTACTACGCCAAGAATATGGGTCACGACACTACAGTAAAAAAAGGAACCAAAGCCACTAGAGTTTTGCGAATACCATATCGAAGTTTTGATTACCTGAGTCCTAGATTTGGCGGAACTTATGAAGATGCGAACCAAGCTCTAAAAGAAAAAATAAAGTCGGATGACGCCTTAGAACAAAAATATTTATCTGTTAAGAAAAAAACTAAAGATGACGGCGTCGATGGAACTAAGTTTTATGCCGAGTGGCTGTCAGATTCACTGACCAGTCCGAATCGAATAGTTGTTAGTTCCTACGAATTCAAAAGAGATGCTAAGGTTGCTTCTGGCAAGAAAGTCCTAAACGAACTTATTAAACAAGTCGGAAACGAACGAATCAAAGACATAATAGACAGCGATATGCCATCGGTTCGAGAGTTGACTTCTCAGTATACGACAGATAAAACTTTATTCGATTCGGTGAATACAAAGTTAAAAGCACAAGGATACGATGCGGTTCAAGATATTAACGATACAACGACCGACATGCCGATCATTACGTTGACACGTGACATAATAGGAGCTCCTGTGAAAATAGAAAAAGGACGAGACTTCATCGAGAAGAATTTTGATTTTGCATATCACGAAAAGGATCCGGATTTTGATTACGGTGATGAAGATTATGCAAATATGAAACTTCCGAAACTGAAATAAGGAGTAATAAATGTCACTAAGTAACACAGCAACGCCTCGGTACTATGGGGAATTTCGTAAAGCCGTGTTACGCGGTGAAATCCCTGTTAATCGAGAAATCTCTATGCAAATGAACCGCATAGATGATAACATTGCCAATCCAAATTTCTACTACGACGATCAAGCGGTTGAGGGCTATATTAAGTTTTGTGAAAACGAATTAACCCTAACAGATGGCTCTCCGATGAGGCTACTCGATACGTTTAAGCTTTGGGCTGAAGACGTTTACGGGTGGTATTATTTTGTCGAGAGAAGTGTCTATGAGCCGAGCGAAGATCATCAAGGCGGTCATTACGTTACCAAGCGTATCAAGAAACGACTTATCAACAAGCAGTATCTGATCATTGCTCGTGGTGCAGCTAAGTCTGTTTATGACGAAACTCATCAGGCCTATCAGCTTACCGTTAACACTCAAACTACATCACAGATCACAACAGCCCCGACAATGAGACAGGCGGATGAAGTAATGGCTCCGTTCAGGACAGCTATTACGAGAGCACCAGGACCTCTGTTTAAATTCTATACTCAGGGGTCAGTGCACAATACTCGTTCTCCGGAGGGCGTGAAACTCGCGGCCACGAAGAAGGGCATTGAGAATCTGTTTACCAATAGTCTTCTCGAAGTCAAGCCAATGTCAATTGACAAGCTTCAGGGTATGCGCTGTATACTTGCGACAGTTGACGAATGGCTCTCTGGCGACATTAGAGAAGATGTCGTTGAAGCAATCGAACAGGGCGCCTCTAAGAACGAGGACTATTTGATTGTAGCATCAAGCTCAGAGGGTACGGTTCGAAACGGACCTGGCGATTCAATCAAAATGGAATTGATGAAAATTCTGAAAGGCGAATACGTCAATCCGCATGTGTCCATCTGGTGGTATAAGCTGGATGATGTGAAAGAAGTAGCTGATCCTGCTATGTGGGTAAAAGCCAACCCGAATCTAGGCAAGACTGTAACGTATGAGGTCTATCAGCAAGCAGTAGAAAAAGCTGAGCAGAATCCATCAGCCAGAAACGATATTTTGGCAAAGCGTTTTGGATTGCCCATGGAAGGTTACACATATTTCTTCACCTATGAGGAAACCTTGCCGACAAGAAAGAGATCTTACTGGGGGATGCCTTGTTCTCTAGGAGCCGATCTATCTCAGGGAGATGACTTTTGTGCGTTCACGTTTTTATTTCCATTGCCGGATGGTACGTTTGCATGCAAAGTGCGAAGCTACATAACAGAGCGCACATTGTTAAAACTTCCTTTGGCGATGAGAGCAAAGTACGAGGAATTCATGAAAGAAGGAACCTTGGTAGTTATGAACGGATCCGTGCTGGACATCGATAACGTTTTTGACGACCTTGATCGACATGTACGTTCATGTAGTTATGAGATTCGTAGTTTTGGTTACGACCCATATAACGCACAGTATTTTGTAGAGCGTTGGTGTAAGGAAAACAGTCCTTATGGCGTTGAAAAAGTAATCCAGGGCGCTAAAACAGAAAGTGTTCCTCTTGGCGAGATTAAAAAGATGGCCGAAGATCAGTGCTTACTTCACGACGAGAGTCTTATGACCTATTGTATGGGTAACTGCATTACACTTGAAGATACCAACGGAAACCGCAAGCTTTTGAAGAAACGCTACGAGCAAAAGATCGATAACGTGTCAGCATTGATAGACGCGTTTGTCGCCTTTAAGATCCATAAAGATAGTTACGAATAAAAGGAGGGTCTCTATGGGCTTAGGAAAGAGACTGTGGAATGCTTTCTTTAGCAGAGATCCCACAGATGAATACAAAAAACTTGACGCTAGTATGGGTTCGATCGTGTCTTCGTCAAAACCTGATAGAACACGTCGTTTCATAAGCAACGAACGTTCTATTATCATGTCAATATACAACCGAATCGCACTTGACGTAGCATCAATCAAAATAGAACATGTCAAGGTAGACGTAAACGGTAATTTTGTTGAGACTATAACCGATAGCTTAAACGATTGTCTAACCCTCTCCCCCAATAAGGACCAGACGTATCGAGCCTTTGTTCAGGATATGGTAATGTCCATGTGCGACGAAGGATGCGTCGCTGTAGTTCCATATGAAAGTGACGTCGATCCGAACACGAACGACTCGTATAACATCTACAGTATGCGTGTTGGACGTGTGGTTCAATGGTCCGCAGATTACGTGACAGTGGATATTTATGATGACAGAAGATGTCAGCATAAGAATTTGCGAGTTGCAAAGAAATGCTGTGTTATTCTTGAAAATCCGTTTTATTCGGTTATGAATGAGCCAAACGGAATTCTCAAACGGCTGATCAGAAAACTTAATTTGCTGGATGCTATCGATGAGCAGTCTGGGTCGAGTAAGTTGGATTTGATCATTCAGCTTCCATATACAATCAAGACTAAAGCTCAGGAGCAACAGGCTAATCGTCGTAAGCAAATGATCGAGGATCAGCTAGCCAACTCCAAGTATGGCATCGCATATACTGACGGTACTGAGCGAGTCATTCAGCTTAACCGCTCTCTCGAGAACAATCTTATGTCCCAGATTGAGTATTTGACGAATATGTTATTCGGACAGCTTGGAATGGATAAGACAATTTTTGATGGAACGGCAAATGAACAGACCATGCTTAATTACTATAACCGTGTTATTGAACCTTTCCTCTCGGTCATAACGATTGAGATGAAACGCAAGTGGTTGACCAAGACAGCTAGGACTCAGGGACATTCTATCGAGTTCTTCAGAGATCCGTTTAAGCTCGTACCCACTACACAGCTTGCAGACCTGGCGGACAGATTTACTCGAAACGAAATCCTGTCTTCAAATGAGTTCAGAGCCATTATCGGCTACAAGCCTAGTTCAGAGCCTAGAGCTGATGAACTGGTCAATAAGAACATTGCGAATAATGGAGAGGCTGGAACGACGGTTGGCGGAGCTGATGAGGTTAACAGTATGCTTGAACAACTTCAAAATGACATCGACGGAATTCTGAGCGGTGAGGAAACGGGTGATAACGATGCCGAATGACGATGAGATTTATCATTACGCTTCGAAATATTACGATCCAATTAAAGCGCATGAGTATTACATGCAGAGACGTGTGCTTAAAGGACGAGCATCCGGAATTAAAAACTCCACTCTATCACCCAGCAGTTTGCAGAATTCATTATCTGGGAATAAGCGCACCGTGACTGAGACACAGCGCGATGAGATGAAAGCCCGGGCTGAGGAATTGCGAAAAGAAATAGCTGAATCTATTTCTAAACGTATAAAACGTCTTAGCGACGAAGATAAGAAGCGAGTCGGTGATGAGATTAAAAGAGTTATCGAAAAAGCAAGAGAAGAATATAACAGAAGTAAAAGTAGGTGATTCAAAATGGCAGAAGATTTTGCTAAATATGACTTCGGTGGCTATGCGACTCGAAACGATCGCAGATGCTCTGATGGCATAACTATTCGTCACGGTGCTTTTAAAGATTGTGACGGAATGGTAGTACCTATGGTTTGGGCTCACCAGCATAAAGAGCCTACGAACGTACTGGGTAAGTGTCTGCTTGAAAACAGAGCTGATGGTGTCTATGCCTACGGCCTGTTCAATGGTACAGATAACGGCGAATACGCCAAGCAGCTTGTAAAACACGGAGATATCAATGGACTATCTATTTGGGCAAATCATGTCAAGAAAGTTGGTTCAGATGTAGTTCATGGTGCAATTCGTGAGGTCAGTCTGGTCTTGGCTGGTGCAAATCCCGGAGCTTATATTGACGAAGTCGTAGCACACGACGATGTTGATAACGAAACAAACGAAGCTTTCATCTACAGCGAGCCTTATGCTATCGATCTGGATCCAGAGGGTCCTATTGTTCATGGCGACGTTGATAACGCTAACAACACGAAGGAGGAAAAAGCTGTGGCTGATTCTAAGAATAAGAAGACCATTCAGGATGTAATCGACTCCATGACCGAAGAACAGAAAGACGTTCTGTATTACATGGTTGGTGAGGCCCTTGGTGGCGACAAGAACAATGCAAATAAGGAGGATAAAGACGTGAAGCACAACATGTTTGACGCAGAAAACAATTCCGAGGAGTTCGTACTGTCTCACGACGATATGAACGAAATCTTCGCAGATGCAAAGCGACTGGGTTCCCTGAAGGAATCTGTTTTGTCTCATGCAGACCAGTATGGTATCACAGACATCAACATGCTGTTCCCGGATGCTAAGGCAATCAGCGACTCCCCGGATTTCATCAAGCGTGAGACCGAATGGGTAGGTACTCTGATGGGCGCTACCAAGCACGCTCCGTTTACTCGTATTAAGTCTATCCACGCAAACATCACTGCCGACGAAGCTCGTGCAAAGGGTTACATCAAGGGAAAAAAGAAGCTGGAGGAAGTTATCGCTCTGCTGAAGCGTTCCACCGACCCGCAGACCATTTACAAGAAGCAGAAACTGGATCGTGATGATATTCTGGACATCACTGACTTCAACGTGGTCGCTTGGATGAAGGGCGAAATGCGTATTATGCTTGACGAGGAAATTGCTCGTGCAGTTCTCGTTGGCGACGGTCGTAGCTCTGTAGCCGAAGACAAGGTATCCGAGGATCATATTCGCCCGATCTGGACCGACAGCGACGTATATACCGTAAAGGCTCGCGCTCAGTACGCTGAAGCAACTACCGAGTCCGATCGTGCTAAGGACCTGATCAAGCGAGTTGTAAAGGCTCGTAAGGAATACAAGGGTTCCGGCAATCCGACATTTTGGACTACAGAAGATGTACTGACCGAAATGCTCCTGCTGGAAGACACAACTGGCAGAAAGCTGTACAACTCTATTGCTGACCTGGCAACTGCTATGCGTGTTTCCAAGATCGTTACTGTACCGGTAATGGAAGGTATGAAGCATAAGGTCAAGGACGAGGCACTCGGCGATACCAAGGAAGAAGATTATTTTCTGGACGGTATCCTGGTAAATCCGATCGACTACACTATCGGTACAGACGCTGGCGGTCAGGTAACTATGTTCGACGACTTCGATATCGACTACAACCAGCAGAAGTATCTGATCGAAACCCGTATCTCTGGCGCCCTGACCAAGCCGTACTCTGCAATCAGCTTCGAGCACAGAGTAGCTACTGCGGGCTAAGAACGAATTTAACGGAAGGAAATCAAAATGGCAAAATTCTACGGAATTATAGGATTTGCGGTTAGCGAAGAAACCAGACCTGGCGTGTGGACAGAAAGTGTTAAGGAGCGTACATATCGAGGAGACCTTACACGAACCGCCAGTCGATGGGAGGGAACCGAAACGCTGAATGATAACGTAAATATTACGAATCAGATCTCCATCGTTGCAGATCCTTTTGCCTATGAGCATTTCTCAGCTATCCGTTACATTAAATTTCTCGGAGCTTATTGGAAAGTCAACAGTATTGACATTTCCTATCCGAGATTAAATCTGACGGTTGGAGGTGTGTATAATGGACCGACGGCTTAAATTGCACGAAGAATTGTGTGATATCCTTGGGAGCCGAAACGTCTATTTTCAGCCTCCTGAGTCAGTAAAACTCAAGTATCCATGTATTATCTATGACAGAGCTCATGGAGACACGCAATTCGCCGACGATCGACCTTATACGTTTAAAATGAGCTACGACTTAACCCTCGTAGACGCAGATCCCGATAGCAATCTGATCGAGGACATAGCGTCGCACTTCTCAATGTGTGTGCATGATAATCATTTTACGGTGGATAATCTCAATCACGACGTATTCAGAATTTATTATTAAAAGGAGGAAATAGTCTAATGGCTAAGATCACATGGGATCAGACTGGTGACCGTCTGTACGAAACCGGTGATAAGATGGGTGTCCTGTATCCGGGTTTTACTCCCGCAAAGGGTGAGACCCCGGCAAAATACGGAACCGGTGTTGCCTGGAACGGTTTGACTGCTGTAACTGAATCTCCGTCTGGCGCGGAAGAGACTGCACTGTATGCTGATGACATTAAGTATCTGTCTCTGCGCTCTGCGGAAGAGTTCGGCTTTACAATCGAAGCATACACCTACCCGGATGAGTGGGCCGAATGCGATGGCTCTGCATCGGTAGCAGAGGGTGTCGTAATTGGACAGCAGAAGAGAAAGATGTTTGGCTTCTGTTACAGAACTGTTCTGGGTAATGACGTAGACGGTAATGACTATGGCTATAAGCTGCATCTGATTTACGGTGCAACCGCTTCTCCGTCTGAGAGAGGCTACGCTACTGTAAACGACTCCCCGGAGGCAATCACATTCTCTTGGGAATGCTCTACTAATCCGGTAGAAGTGGCTGGCTACAAGGCCATTGCAACAATCACCATCGACAGCACCAAGGCTGACAAGGCTAAGCTTGCTGCACTGGAAGACAAGCTGTACGGTAAGGGAGACACTGTCGGAACAACTGATCCGGAACTGCCGCTGCCTGCTGAAGTCATCACTATGTTCGCTGAATAAAATCAAAATGGCATGAATCCATTACGGGGTTTCTAGTGAAAGGTTGAACTGGAGTAATTGGCGCCTAAGATCCACCCCCGAGTAAAAGGAGTTTTCTATGAAAATTATTGCAACACTTGCTGATATGATCGACGACGAAGTCAGCGGTGCTAAAGAGTATATTTGCTGGGCATGCAAGACGAAAGAAAAAGATCCTACTTTGTCTAAAACTTTCTATGAATTGTCTAAGGTAGAGATGGGTCACATGGATATTCTGCATTCTCAGGTAACAAGGTTAATCGAAGAAGAAAGAGCCAAGAACAACGAGCCGAACGAGTCAATGATGGCGATGTATGAACTTCTGCATAAGAAGCATATCGAATGCGCTGCCCAGGTAAAGCTCATGCAAGATGAATACTCCAGAAAGTGAGGTTTATAAATGAACTTCGTAAACGCATACCTGACTCACAACAGACCAGGTAACAAAAGAAGAAGAACTACAGCCATCGCAATCCATTGGGTCGCTAATCCAGGTTCAAGTGCAATGGCAAATCGCAACTACTTCAACAATACGGACCGCTCGGTAAGTTCGAATTATATTATTGGACTTACAGGCGAAATTGTAAGATGTATTCCGCATGGTGAAGAAAGTTGGTGCACCAATCAGGCAAATCCGTATACTGTAAGTATCGAGTGCTGTCATCCGGATTGGACTGGTAAATTCAATGATGCTACGTACAATGCCGCAGTAGAACTGTGTGCTGAGCTGTGCAAGATTTATGGTCTGAACCCGACGAACGGTGGACTCATTCGTCATTACGATGTTACCAGAAAAGTATGTCCGAAATGGTTTGTACCGGCGACCGCTGGTGGAACCGACACCAATGATGAACAGCATTGGAAGAAGTTTAAGAACGATGTTGCGGCTAAAATGGGAAAGAAGACAACAGCATCGAACTCTTCGACTGTAAAGCCGTCTATTACCGTCGAGCGGGCCGCTAAGAATGTCATCGCTGGAAAGTATGGCAACGGAGAGGATCGTAAGAAGCGCATCGCGGCTCTTGGCTTGGACTATAACGCGGTGCAGGCTAGAGTTAATCAGATGCTCGGCATTAAGACTACGACCGCAGCACACAAGCCTGCAGCATCTACATCAAACTCGAAAGTAGCTGCGGCTAAGTCTAAGTCAGATTCAATCAGAGGTACCTACTCTGTTACTGCAACCTCGCTTTACTGTCGTTACATTCCTGGTAAGCTCACAAGCGATAATGTGGTCACAGCGTTCAAGAACGGAACTAAGGTCCATTGCTATGGATACTACACTACCGTGAACAATTCAAAATGGTATCTTGTGCAGTCTGGAAAGTACACTGGATACTGTAATTCAAAATACCTGAAAAGGGTTTAAAAACCGTTATATTCGGAAAGGAGTCATTTACATGTTTGCTAAGGAAATTACATATACTGATTTTGACGGAGAAAAGAGAACTGAGAAGTTCCACTTCAACTTGACACAGGCTGAATGCATTGAACTCGAGGCACTCGGAAAAGGAGGTCTCGATGGTTATATTCGTCGGATTATCTCTAGCGACGATCAGGTAGAAATCCTGAATATTATTAAGAAAGTCATCTTGCTGGCATACGGTGAAAAGACTGCTGATGGAAAGCGGTTTTATAAGAACCAGCAGATGAAGGATGCATTCGCCGCTTCTGAAGCGTATAGTGTCTTGTTCATGGAACTGCTATCTGATGCTGATAAGGCTTCGGAATTCATGAGAGAAATCGCACCGAAGATCGAATCCCAGGACAGCGATAAGCCGGCAATCAACGTAACTGCCTCCGTAGTTCAGTGACATGTTCGAAATAAAACTCCTCCCTCAAGAATTTTGGGATCCGGTAAAAGAGGAGTTCATAAACATGCCTGCTATGACTCTTAAGATGGAGCATAGTCTGGTATCTGTATCGAGGTGGGAACGAAAATGGAAGAAACCGTATCTAACGCTAGAGCCAAAAACAGATGAAGAGTTTTACGACTATCTGCGTTGTATGACGATCACCCCAAAAGATGTTCCCACTATCGTGTACAGAAGTCTCCCGCAGTCAATAATTGATGAAGCGATTAATTACATAAACGACCCCATGACTGCTACTACGTTTCCAAAAGACAATCGGCGAGCGAGCAGGGAGATAATAACGGCCGAAATAATCTACTACCAAATGTTTTCATTAAACATTCCGCTTGAATGCGAGAAATGGCATTTGAATCGTTTAATGACACAAATTAGAGTATGCGCCGTGAAGAATTCGCCGAAGAAAAAAATGAGTAGACGAGAAACCATGAGCCAGAACGCAGCACTTAATGCACAGCGAAGAAAGGCTCGCAACTCGAAAGGATGAGTGTAATGGAAGACGAGAAGAAGATCGTTGAAAACACAAGCCCTATTAAATTTAACGAAGAATATGAGGGTTACTACGAAGTAACAGCCCCGGCTATCAATATGCGTAAGGAGCCTGGCAAGGATAAGCATAACCCAGTGGTAGCTACACTGATGCGAACCCAGAGAGTAACCTGCGACGGACACTATACTATCGTGAACAATTCAAAATGGTATAAACTGGACTTCGATGGCGTGATCGGTTATCTGCCGGAGGATAAAGTTACAAAACTGTAAGAGAAAGCGGGTGAGCTAGAGTGATTACGATTAAACAGACTGGCGATTTCAAGAAGACATCGATATTTCTGAAGGGCATTCAAGAGCATAATATGTACTCGAAACTTCGCCATTACGGAGAAGAGGGTGTAAGAGCTCTAGCCGCTGCTACTCCAGTAGATACCGGCGAAACCGCTAGTTCGTGGGATTACGAGATCCATTACTCAAAGGACAAAGTTGAGATCGTATGGACGAATTCGCATGTTGTCGGGTATATTCCAGTTGCAATGTTGATACAGTATGGCCATGCAACCAAAAACGGAGGATATGTAAAAGGAAGAGATTACATTAATCCCGCGTTAAAACCGATATTTGATAAAATGTCTAAGGAAACTTGGAAGGAGGTTACGAAGTAGTGGGTACTTCAGTCGATAACAGAATAGTCAAGATGCAATTCGACAACAAACAGTTTGAGTCGGGTTGTAAAACTACGCTGAACACATTGGATAAGCTCAAACAGTCTTTGAATTTTCAGGGTGCATCTGACAGTCTGAAGAGCCTGGCTTCTTCTATAAATAACTTCTCATTCGGCGCCATGCAAAAAGGCATTGACGCGATGACAAATAAGTTTTCTGTCTTAGGCACCATGACAGATCAGTTTATTCGTAGACTAACGGATCAGCTCATGAGTACTGGTAAGATGATCGCCAGCACATTCACGATTGACCCGATAAAAACCGGTTTTGAAGAGTATACAACGCAAATCGATGCAGTTCAAACTATCTTGGCAAATACACAATCCAAAGGAACCACGTTGGATGACGTAAATAATGCCCTGGATGAACTCAATCAATATGCGGATAAGACAATCTATAATTTTACGGAAATGACAAGAAACATCGGTACATTCACAGCCGCTGGTGTTGATTTGGATACCTCGGTGACGGCTATTCAAGGTATAGCGAATCTCGCAGCCATATCCGGATCGACGTCCCAGCAAGCATCGACCGCTATGTATCAGTTATCCCAGGCATTGGCGTCAGGAACTGTAAAATTACAGGACTGGAATTCAGTTGTTAACGCTGGCATGGGCGGACAGGTGTTTCAGGACGCGTTAAAAGAAACGGCACGTGAATTTGGTATCAGCATCGATTCAATGATTAAGGATGCTGGCTCATTTCGTGAATCTCTGTCTAAAGGCTGGCTAACGACTGATGTTCTTACTGCTACCCTGGCAAAATTTACAGATGAATCAACTGAACTTGGTAAAACAGCAACTGACGCCGCCACTAAAGTAAAGACATTCTCACAGTTATGGGATACAATGAAAGAAGCTGTTCAGTCCGGTTGGACCAAAACATGGGAGATGATCATCGGCGACTTTGAAGAAGCTAAGTCAACTCTAACCGATGTTAATAACTTCTTTGATGGACTTATTCAGCGTTATAACGACGCCAGAAACTCTCAAGTAAAGCTTTGGAAAGAAGCCGGTGGACGAGAGAGACTCATTAAGTCATTCTGGAATATTATAGAAGGCATTAAGTCTGCGATCGTCCCCGTTCAGAAAGCGCTCTCGAACTTCATTCCAGCGTATACAGCGGAGCGACTTATCCGCTTAACGTATAACTTCGAGAAGTTCACAGAGAAGCTCGCCATGAGTGAGGTAACAGCAAAGAAGGTGGAGAATGCACTTCGCGGCTTCTTCGGTGTATTTCATCTAGGCGGAACAGTCATTACGTCTGTATTCAAGGCAGCGGCTCCGTATGTTGCTAAATTGCTACCAACTGCATTAAATCTGTTTTCTGAGCTGGGCGAAAAGATCAGTACGTTCACAGAACGTCTTCGACGCAATAATACTGTCATGACGTTCATGAAGTCCGCGTTTGAGGTATTGACCAATGCGTTAGCAGCGTTAGCAAGAATTGTGCAGGCGGTGTATGTATCATTCAAAAACATAGTTCCCAACACGACAATCAAAATGGTATCAAATTTGTCAGGTAAACTGATGACATTGACCAAACGTCTGTCAAAAATGTTAAATGCCTGGGATTTGGTGAATGTGACTAAAGCTTCGAATGCATTTGCTGAGATTCTGGCTTTGGTCATTGATCTGGCTGATACGTTGATCGATTCGTTGACTTTAGATGGATCAGCGGCTGAGACTTTTTTTCACTCAGTACTTGAGCTAGTTGGCGGGTTGGGCGAGATGGTCTCGAATGTAGTCAAGGCTATTAGAGAATCGGGAGTTCTTCAGGGGACAATCCGCGTAATTTGCAAGATCATCTCGACTACGATTAGTCTGCTGGCTAAGGTAGTAAAGGGAATCACCAGTGTACTTACAAGCATCGCCACGTTCATCAAATCTAACGAAAAACTAAAGCTTATACTGGCCGCTGGCAAGAAGTTACTAGACGGTCTGGTGTCAGTGGTCCTCAGATTCAAAGACACGATTGTTGAGACATTCAAAGCAATTAAAGATTCCGAGGGCGTACAGAATTTGCTCGATCAGTTAGGCAAACTGTGGGACATGCTTAGCTCAATGGCATCTGAGCGTGTTGCAAAAGCTGCCGAAAATTTGGACTCGTTCGTTCAGGCTGGCTCTGCGTCGTCGCCTTTTGTGAATTTTGTAAACCTTGTTTCCAATTTGGCGAATCAGTTGGCAACTATTGTTGGCGTTCTATCATCTGGCGGTAATCCGTTTGAGAAGCTGATCGCTGGAATAAAAAGCGGCGATCTGAGCGGATTGACCACGATTCAATCGACATATGCATGGATTGCGTCTGTTAGCAAGAGAGGCATTATCAAAACCGCCGTTATGGAGTTATCGAATCTCGTTGATAGCTTCTTTATGGATGGCATCTATAAGGTAAGCGATGGTCTAACTAGCTTCTTCACTAACTTCGGCGATGTTATGTCTTCGATTCAGTGGGATAAAGTACTGAAGACCGTCACGAGTGTCGTAACCGGCATTTCTGTAGTCCGCACGTTAACATCTGTTAAAAAGTCTGTAGATGAGCTCACTAAGATATTCTCTAGCTTCTCGGCTATTGGCAATAATCTCAACGCTTTGTTTAAAGGATGGACGAATGTCGCTAAGACCGCACAGAAGACGCTTCGAGTTAAGATGTTTGAGTCTATTGCTTTGGGCGTTGCGGCTTTGGCGGCTTCATTATGGATCATTGCTCAGATTCCAGCGGACAGATTGAAAGCCAGTGTTGAAACATTGTCGATCGTTTTCGCAGAACTCGTAGCGGCCATCGCAATTCTCAGTTCTCCGATATTTAATGACAAGAAGATTACATCGATTGGCGTAGCATTCGCTGGTATCGGTATCGGATTGCTTGCCATGATCGGCGCTATTAAACTCATCACGGTTCTGGATATGGACACTATCAAAACAGGTATGGAGCGTATCGTCGGGATTCTGGTTGCGTTCGCAGCAGCTTCACGACTTGCGGGAAAAGTATCTAAAACATCTGCTATGATCCTGGCGATGGCCGTGGCTATAAATCTACTCGTCCCCGCCATCTATATTCTCGGTAAAATAGACCAGGCTACCGCTACTCAAGGCGTGGCTGTGGTTGTTGCTGTGATGGAGGGTCTTGCTTTGGCTGCCAGAATTGCAGGGGCCAATCAGAAAAGCGGTGGGTCATTCTTGGCGATGGCCATTGCTATTGATCTTATCGTCCCGGCAATTATCGTGCTTGGAAAGCTAGATCGTGAAACTACTATCCAGGGAGCTGCCGTTGTTGTTGGCGTTGTTGAATCTTTAGCTGTAGCTGCTCGAATCGCTGGCAATAACCGAAAAGGCATAGGCGAAGCAATTGCGATTGTTTTGGAGATCGCAGCAATCACCGGAGCACTTTACGTTTTGTCCTCGCTTGATCAAAATGGAATCATTGCAGGAGCTGGGTGTATCTCAGCAGTTGTCTTATCTATTTCGGCAGCCACTCGTCTAATGGACACAAAGAATATCGTAAAGCAGATTGTGCTATTCACAGTCATGCTCGGTGAGATGGTTGGCGGTTTGCTTCTCTTAAACAATCTAGCAAACCCCGATGGTCTTAAAAGCATCGCAGAATCGATGAGCGAAATCTTATTGTCTATCGCAGTGGCTACCAGAATAATGGGCGGTCTTAAAGTCAGTATGCTTGAGGGCATCGGTGTCGGTATGGTCGCTATCGCGGGTTTTATCGCTGAGTTCGGCGGTGTGCTGGTGGCTTTGGCGACCCTCGACAACGTTGTTTCGAATGCTACTGGCGGAAAATACACGCTTGAGAGTCTATTAAACCAGGGTCTTCCGTTACTCCAGACAATCGCTACCGCTATCGGAGATTTCTTTGGAAATATTCTAGGCGGTGTAGTGAGCGGATGGATGGGCGGTGTTGGCTCTGGATTGCCAAAAATCGGTGAGGGTCTAAGCGAGTTCTGGGATAAAGCAAAACCGTTCTTCAATGGAATGAAAGATCTTGGAGATAGTGACGCTTTGTCTGGAATCAAAACACTGACTGCGGCATTCGCTTCGATTTTTGCAGCCGAATTTGTGAACACCCTGGTGAATAATCCGCTGACAACGTTGCTCAATGGCGGAAAGAACCCGATGCAAGAATTGATGGATGCCATGGAGATTCTTGTAAACGGTGAGGATGGCGAAGGCGGTATAAAAGCTTTCGCTGAAGAATGCGCTGAAATTAACCAGTCTGATCTGGAAAAGGCTAGTTTAGCTGCTGATGCATTGGCTGCTATCGCTGAGGCGGCAACCAAAATCCCAAATGATGGTGGCTGGCTTGGAGAGATCTTCGGTGAAAACAACATAGGCGGTTTTGTTGATGAATTACCAAAGGTTGGAATGCAGCTGGTTGCCTATGCGAAGAATGTGTCCGTCATCACAGACGACATGATCGATCGCTCCGAAACAGTAATGGATATGCTGTCGAACATCTGTAAAACAGCAAAAAAGATTCCTAATGATGGTGGTCTGATTGCAGATATTATGGGTGAGAATAACATCGGAACATTCGTAGGTAAATTGCCGGATGTCGCTGTGCAATTGGGTGCTTACGCCGAGGGATGCATGCCTATATCCGATGAGATGATTAAAAAATCTAAGAAAGTTATGGGTATGCTGTCGAACATTTGCAAAACGGCACAGAATATTCCTAACGAAGGTGGCGTATTAGCAGACTGGGTCGGTGACAATACCATCGGAAAGTTTGTCGAGTATCTACCTGACGTTGGCGAGCAGTTTGCGGATTATACCAATAACATCAAGGATATCTCGAAAGCAGATCTCGACAATTCCAATAAGGTAATGGACTCTTTGTCGTACATTGTCGGTGTTGCATCAAAAATCCCTAACGAAGGCGGTATTATTTCGTGGATCGCTGGCGATAATAAGATGGACGAGTTTGCTAAGAATCTGAAAGCATTTGCTAAGTCATTCATTGACTATCTGGACTACCTTGGTGGCAATCTTAACGATCCTCGAGGAAATCTGACAGCTAAGTCTGACGCAATTGCCGAGTCTGCTAAGAAATTAGCGGATATGAGCATGAATCTTACAAAGTTCGGCAATCAGAGAATCGAGTCGTTTGGTAACAACGTCGAATCATTCGGCAAAAGCATGGTCGCGTATCTCACATCTCTTAAAGACATTGGCAATGACGTGTTCCCGCTGAACGAGAAGATTTTGCTGGTTGCATATGGACTTGATAAGTTATCCGACAGTATTGCAACAACTGGCGACGGACGTCTGGCTACGTTTGGTGGCTGGGCTGAGTCATTCGGTAAGGGGTTAAAGAAATATTATGACTACCTTAATGCGATTGATTCGACTGACGTGCAGAGAGTCACAACTATGTCTCAGACGCTAGTTAATAAGATGCTTGCACTTGCCGTTGCTATATCTGAAGTGACAGTACTCGATGACAGCAGTTATGAGATGCAGCTGTTTGGAAATCGTTTCAAGTCGTTCTATAATAATGTCTCTGGCGTTGACGAAGATGCTACTACTTCTGCTACTAAGTCTATTAATAAAGTCATCGCGTCGTTTAAGACTATGAAGGACCTGGACACCGTGGCGGTCAATAACTTTGGCTCGGCTTTGAAAAACATCTCTAAGCAAGGCATCGACAACTTTATGAAATCTTTTACTGAGTCAGACACCAAAGTCACGAATACGATCGATGAGTTTATGCGTAACGCTAAAACTATTGTCGAGAACAATCAAAATGGAATCTATAACAAGTTCTTTGGCCTTGGCTCATTTGCGAGCGAGGGTTTTGAGAACGGCCTTACTTCCAGACTTGGCTTTGTTAGAGACGCTGCTATGTCGGTTGCTAATGAGGCACTGAACGCGGCTCAGGAAGCGCTTGACTCACACTCTCCGTCAAGAGAGACGATGAAACTCGGTGAATATTTCAGCCAGGGCATGGCTATCGGTATCTTGAATCTGGGTGATAGCGTTGCTGAGTCAGGTTTTACGATTGCAGATAAGGCAAAGAACGCGCTGCGAGAATCATTACAAGATATTTCAAGCATCGCAAATGGCTACGTTATGATTGACCCTACAATCCGACCGACTGTAGATATGAATAACGTTTATCGAGGATCGGACGCGGCGTACGGGTATATGAATGCAACATCAATTCGTATGTCAAGACTCGCTTCGTCAGGAATTAACGCGATGTTCGAGGCCGAAAGCGGTTATGACGATAGCGATGTAATTGCTGCCATTAATGGTCTGCAAACTGACATCCAAACACTATCAGAAAGCATGGAAAGCATCCAGATGGTTATGGATACAGGCGCCGTGGTTGGTCAGCTTGCCAAGCCTATGGACAAAGCTCTAGGACAAATCTCAGTTCAGAGAGCAAGAAGAAATTAATCCTAAAGGAGGGTTACATATGTATTGGTCTGAAGGAATGGAAATGACGAAAGAGCATTCAATCACTTTCTTTGACGCTAAGACTCAGCTTTTTCCGGATGAGGATTACGACCAGGTTAGCACTAGCGGAAATGCAGTTCACAAAATGTTCTATTCTCAGAATACAGCCAAAGACTGGGTCATCGTGCCCTCCGAGCGGCCGGTGATTTCAGCGCCATCGGTCAAGAGACACACTATTGACATACCCGGCGGATATGGGAAAATCGATTGCACGTATGTACTTACTGGTATTCCGACATACGACAATCGCAGTGGATCTGTGACTTTCAAGGTAATGAACGGGGTAAGACCGTGGGACGTAGCATACTCGACAATCATGGGATATCTTCATGGGCGCAGAGTAAAGGCTATTCTCTGGGATGACCCCAATTATTATTATGAGGGTGTATGCGAGGTTAATAGTTGGGGAAATGACGACCATTGGTCTAGCATATCAATCAACTATGACTTCAAACCATTCAAAATGGAAGTTACAGCGAGCGATGAACTTGAACTCTGGGATAACTTCGATTTCGAGCGCCATTGTACGATTGGCGATTTGTTTACAGACATTCCATTGTATAGTGACTTCATCGGGACTGCGGTGGACAAAGTACCTGATAATGCATACCGAATCGATTTTTCTAATCTCCCCCGCCTAATTCTAACAGACGAGGATAAGAAAACATCCCCGTACGTGTCAATGTTCATTAAACTGAAGGACACCGTAGAGGTCTCTCCTTCAGACTTGGCTTATGGTGTGCCCCTTGGACGCATGCCGCTTCGACCAGAGTTTACGCTTTACGGCAGAAACCCAGACGCTGAATATGGCACAGTTCGGTTCTGCTGGTATTTGTATAACCAGGAAAAGAATTTCACAGACGATACCAGATATTCGTTTTATGATAAGACGACCCTGGGACCGCAAAGCTATACAAATGAGAAAATTACACTGTCAATGTCAAACCCGGCTAACAGGTGCATCTTGGCTATGTGGATTTTCCAGCCAGAAGGCGATACTAAAAACTACAGGACTCCAACAGGTCCTACAACCATGAGATTTAGAAGGGGGTATCTGTAATGTATAAAATCTACATTGTCAACACTCCGTATGTTAAAGATCGAATCTTGATTTACGACGATGATGTATACGACGAGTCTCTCAGGCTTTCAGACCCCAAGCTTCATCTTGAGGTTAACTCAGCTGGTACTCTGGAATTCTCTATCACTCCCGATAACGTCGGCTACGAGAAGATCGTTCCGATGAAAACTCAGTTTATCGTGATGCGTTCTGACTCCCCAGAGAAAAACGGCACGAGGCAAAGAAACGAGATTATCTGGTTTGGACGTGCTCTGACCGTTGATACAGACATCTACAAAGTAAAGTCCATCCATTGTGAAGGCGGTCTTAGCTATTTGAATGACGTCATATACAGAGATAATTCAGGAGGGATTTTCTGGAATGCCAGTCAACCGGTTGGGGCGTTGCTTTACTCCAGTTGGAATGATATTCAAGATAGTGTTCATCATAAACTTCGCAGCTATGATGTGTCCGGCTACGTATACGCACACACAACCGAGGGGTCTTTCGAACTTCCAAAAGCCCCTTTGCGTATACCGGGCGTCGTATTTGAAGCCAACAACCAGTATAAAACAAAATACTGGGGGCTTGAACCGATCGTTTCAAACGACCAGGAAACTCAGAATTTCTTCTTCGATCAGGCGAGTCTATCACAAACATATTATGCTAATACTAGTGGTATCCTGAATCCGGACGACATGACAATGCTGGATTTGGTGACTGGACTATTAGACGCAGTTAACGGATATTACTGGGTTTCATTAGTCGAGACAGACGCTCCAAACGGTCTTGATCGCATTTATGGTATGCAGCTTCATCTGGCTCGCACGCTGAAAGAACCAAACGAAAACTACCCGAGTCAGACCATACGTTTTGGAGAGAATCTGACAGACTATGCTGAAAATGAAGATGGGTCATCTTTCTGGACTGCAATTCATCCATACGGAACATTTGAAGGCAGGGATCGTTCTTCTACTCTGACCGGAGAACAACTTGGAGCTGCCGGAACTACTCCGATAAAAAAACTCAAATGGCATGTAGAGAATATCTCATTCGAGTATCCATCGGTAATTGTGGTGGATGACCTTGCCGAAGAATACGGTATGATCATACGGGATTTAGACGTCGGTACGTTATCAATGCGTGGACAGCTTATCGGAATGAGCATCAACGCAATCGACTCTCTGAATATTGTCGAGTGTAAATCTGGATCGAATTCGTGGACAAGTGCGTTACGTGACGTGACGATCACCGGTGTTGATATGACGTTTATGGGCGCAGATTACAACATGATCGACTTAATGGATTCGGTACATATTATCTCTGAGCCGCATGGCGTTGATACGTATATGAACGTTACATCAATCGACGTTGATTTGCAGAGACCAGAGAATTCAGTATACGTGCTTAACGGAACGCTCAAAAGAAATATGGCCGAGAGCAATGGATATTCTGGAAGCTCAAGTGGCTCATCGTCTGGTTCTGGTGGTGGTTATACTCACCCGAGATACATAGATCATGCACTTGACTTGTATAAAGTAGCGAACGATTCGCTTGGTCACGTTAGTAGTGTTGACAAGGTCACGAAAGAAGATTTATTTGCTTTGGGTGTTCCATCTCGAAATACAACATACGACCTAACGAAGAAAGATGGAAAGATAATCCTGCGCTCCGATTTAGGTAACGAGTATCCGGTAAACGATGATGACACAAAGTACACCCTGTCAAAAACCGGTGACACAATCAAAATGGAAGGAACAGATGGATCCGTTTCAGAAGTAGAAGTTGACAGTAGTCTGAATACGACTTATACTCTATCCAAGAACGGAAATAAGATCACTTTAAATGGTTCTGACGGGTCAACGTATACGGTGGACGATTCGGATACAACGTATAAACTTGCTCAGTATTCAGACGTGCATGGTGGTTACGGTGACGCCGTGCCATCGGTGGTATTAAAAAATGCTACTGGACAGTATACAGAAATCGTAGTTCCTAATACCCGAACAAGTTTATACGGTTGGGATGCCGTATATAATGTACGTTACGGAAACTTGCAACGCACCGATAAATATGCTTCCTTATGCGATATTCTTTTTACTAGTGATGGTGATGGAGTTACCTCATTCCAGGATGTCTACGCTAGGTTTTATACATTTGATAATCTTGAGTCATATATTTTTTATGTACATATACGATCAAATTTCGGTAACATTGGGTGTGCTGAGGTGCTCGTATCTTCTGAGTTTTCTCCGCCGAATGCAAAATGGACCGTTCTATATAATGCCGTTGGAATTTCAGAAGGATTTGAAAAATCAACATGCGTGCTTCGCATTTGCATTGACCAAGAATCCATGAAAAACATACCGGTGGATCTGCGGGTAGATGCAACCGTGGAGTTTCAAACTGGTTCTGACGGGGAGATATATAGACCGGTAAAGAAGACTGATAGCGTTAATAATTATCTTGAGTCATTTCACGATGATGATATTGCGTTACGAACAGACGTAATCCTATCATCTCAAAACGCCTCCAACGTCGCTTTCACCGGTGACTATAACGATCTCTCCAACAAACCAATAATCCCCGACATTTCCAGCAAGCAAGACAAGTCCACGGCTGTAACGCATAGTGCGAATACGGCGGTGGGCTCTACTACAAAACCAGTTTATGTTGCTGCAAACGGTGCCGCTACACCTATATCGCATTCTATCAATTCTGATGTCCCTGAGAATGCGAAATTCACTGACACCACCTACAGCGATGCCACGCAGTCTACGCACGGTCTAATGACTGCGGCGGATAAGAAGAAATTGGACAGTTTGTCTCATGCGGAACGGATAACAGGTGCCAACAATGCAGCGAAATGGTACCGTTTAGGGGTGCTAGTATCATCCGGAAATTTCTCAAACGCTGTCATACGTGTATGGAGTGGCGACGGAGCAAATGGTCGTGCGAACCAGAACTCATCTTTTGAAATTCAGATCAAGGATGGATGGCAATCCACAGAGTCAGCGACAAAAGCGTGCGGCGTCACAGTATATCGCATTAACTGTAGTGGTGTCAAAGTTAAAGTAATACCGACAGCGCATGACACATATACTGTCTGGGTATATCTGCCCTGGGGCTACTGGAACGGAGATTATGCCGTTTATGGCAAATACAAATCCTGGACATCTCAGCAGCTGATACAGTCTGATGAACCGGAAGGAACTGCCGCCGACACAGCCTATTACGATCAGGCGTTTCTGACCAGCACCGTAGCTAAAGCCACCGAAGCCACCACTCTCACTGATTCTGGATGGGTAACCTGCCCCTTGGCTGCCACCGGCAATACGACGTATCCAAGTTCTTCGAGCGTCATTAAAGTTAGAAAATATGGCAAACTAGTCCGGCTTGAGGCTAGTGTCAACTATAAGACAGCGTTTGGAACGACACACAATGTAGCGACGATACCAGAGGGCTATCGTCCGTCTATGCTGCAAAGAGCGCACGGTATTATGCCAACTGCAACGGAAAAGATTTGGTTTGACGCACTCCTCCTCGATACCGGCAGTTTGTCGTTTATACCGGCAGGAAGCAGTTCATCGACATTCAACCCTGCTAATTCGTATCAGTGCGATATGACGTATTTCATCGATTAACTTTTGAAAGGATGATTCAAAATGGCAGACCTTATTCCCTCTGCTCAGGGATCATTAGAGCAAGATATTCTCCTAGTCAAGGAAGCAAGATTCGGGAGAGATGTCAGAGGCGCTATTGCTGAGGGTTTTGAATTCCTCAGTGGTGCAGTGACAAACACAAAAGAACAGGTTACGACGGTTTCTACAGATGTAGACAGTATTAAAGAAAAAATGGGCCGGGTAATCCCGGGTTTTACATCTCGTTATGAATCTGGTTCATCCGGTATTAACTATCCAGTCTATCGTTGGATGAACGGAGAAACAACCTATGACAAGATTACGGCGAATCCGTCTCTGGAAGGGACTGATATCCAGATTGGTGATCAGATTTTCACCTATGAATCTGGCTCGGCTAACTCGTTTCCTGGAAGAATCGTATTCAAAGAGTATGTCAGTGGATGCGAGATTGGCACTGTAAATGAGTACGGCCACAGCATGCCCTGCGGATACAAAGTCACGACCAAAACCACCGGAGAAATTATCAGACTCATATTGTTCGACGAAAACGAAGAAATCATCTCAGCTGATAGTGATGGTGATATTGAGCAGTGCGGTATCCTATACGATGACCACTACGGTGTGAAGGGTTTCAAAACCGATCCGAACACAAAGGTCTACATTCAGGATTTACTAGATCGTATCGCTGCGTTGGAAGCAAAAGTTAATTAAGGAGGTGTTCATATGCCAAAACCTTATACAAGCCGAGCAGAATATTATTACGGCGCCTTAACTGAGGGATACGATGGCGATTTGCCTAGACCCCAGAGTCGTGAAGACTATTATCTGCTCAAGCTGATTGACCAGATGAATAAAATCTCTGGACAGACCGTATTCTTATCGTAAAGGTACACGACTCAGATGGCAACGAGTATCGCGTTATGATTAAATCAGATGCTCGGTTAAAAACTCTAGACACTATCCCAGCGAACACGTTAGTAACTGGCTCAATCGTTTGTTAAAAAGGAGGCATAAACAATGGCAAAGCATTTAATGGAGGTCGGAATTGATGGTGGGTGCCTGTGGGTATTCGCTTGGTCTGAGATTAAGATATTTGGGAAAACGCTCAAGTATCATCGTCGTAAAATCCAGATTACAGAGCAGATGTGGCTTCTTTTTAAGGAGTATATCGATCTGTAATTCGTGATATTTACAACGGCTATAATGAGACCATGGAAAGGAGGTCTGTGAAATGGAGATTAAAAAACTTAAAATCTTCAGCAAGAAACAGGATTTGGAGGTGGAGACATTCAAAGAAGCTAGAAGCGAACTACTTGACGAATTGCTTGCGAATCCAATCGAGAGTGACGAATTCAAACAGGGCGTTGAAAACCTGGAGAAACTCAATAAGGTGGCTTTGGACATCGAGGAATCGAAGAAAAAACAGCCTAAGGAGATTCCCTGGGAATTCATCGCAGCCTGCGTTGGAGGAGCCGTTCAGGTTGGTTGCACATTTCTGATTGTGTTTGCTGAAAGTGACGGTGTTGTCAATTCCAAAGCAATGCAATTCTTGAAGATGAGAAAGTAAAATAAACCTCGTTTTGCCGCAAAAAGACATGGTTTAACGAAAGGGTTCGTGATATTTACACGGGCTCTTTTGTTTTGCCTTTTATCGCTATTTTTACAACTCCTATAATGAAGCGGAAACGCTATCAAATATTTTTGGAGGTTTTAAATATGATTTTTGAATCAGAAAGACAAAGAAAGCTTATCAAAATGCAGTTTGACTATTGGCTTAAGGAAGCAAAAACGGCTAAAAAGCATTTCAATGAAAACGCTGTCAATGGAGACCATATAGCATGTCACCATTACAAACAGCGTTATACATGGTGTATCGAAGCCGCAACGAACTACGCCAATAAAATGGGAGAAACTGATGGCTATGGAATTGTCTTGAAATACGAGATGGAAGAACAAATCAAAAAAGTAATTGATGCTTAAAGCTGTAACCGAGGCATCGTGATAATTACACGGTGTCTTGGTTTTCGTCTCGCATTATTTACAAGGTGTAGTTTGTAAAGTATTATCTAAAAACCTTAACTTGTAGTGAATCGATATTCGACGGATTAAAAAGACTGTTATATTGTATCACCTGGTAAATCAAAGGCGGAGGCTTTGTAGACAAATGTTTACAATGTCTCTTGCTTTTCGCGCTTTTTACAACGCCTATAATGAGAGAGATTGGAGTGGGAGTACCCACAGAATAGGATTAATCGTAGACCGCCCGTTTCGGCGGGAGACACCAGTTGGAAGCTGGTAAAACAATCCCTCTTATTTTTCGCGTTTTTTACAATTCCTTTAATGAAAGGAGTTGGTCAAAAATGACTATATTTGATAAAATCGAAGTAAAAATAGTACAGTTTGTAACTCTCAGCACTTATATTTTGTTGAGTAGGAAATGGTTTGCTTGGCTGCTGAAATTACCAGTATTTGTGCTACTCGTATGCGCGTGGATTATTAGCCGCCCGTACGAATGGCCATATGCTTGGGCAACGACACGACATGCCACGGAAGCAGATGCATTTTACGAAAGGGCAATTTGGTTGCAAGAGAAAGCATGTACTGAAAAGTTTGAAGATCTTATCATGATTTTTTACTAATACCATTCGACTGAGGCATCGTGATATTTACACGGTGTCTTGGTTTTTGTAAGCCTCGCGGGATCGACAAGGTGTATAATGAAGAGGAAACTCTATTAACTATACTTTGGAGGTATTATTATGAGAGGTTTTAGAGACGTAGAGAGACACTTTGGCATCGTAGAGAGAGACGAACAGAAAAGAGAGGATAAAAACGTTATCCCAAGATTTATTGGCGAAGATTCTGAAGCAGATAGACGCAGAAGAGAAGCACCGCGAGAAATCGGAGAAGATTATTTCGTGTTGCCTGAAGCTCCTGCTGAAATTGGTTACAGACATTAACATTGAATAAAGATTGGAGGAGGTTTAATCCCCCTCTTTTCTTTTTCTTTTTTTTGCCCTCGCGGAATATACAAATGCTATAATGGAGAGGAAGAACCTAAACAGATTGAGATAGTTTCTTGATGTGGGCGACGACCAACCGGATATTCTTTGAAAGTACGGAGAGCACAAATCTATCTGTACACACTAGAAATGGTGGAATTACCCGGGAGTGCAAAGGACAAGCGGTATCAAGAACCTTTCCTATTATTTTTCGCATTTTTTACAATGCATATAATGAGGAGGTGAAAACTATGGCAAAATTGACAGACGTTAAAGCAGTTATTGGAATCCTAGTTGGAATCACATCTTTAGCAACTGGCACGATCCAAGTGATCAAAAATGCTAGAGATCTAAAGAAGAGTGTTGATGAAGACAAAGAGGACAATACTATCGAGTTAACAGACGAAGACATTACCATTGTAGAGTAACAGACTTCGACTGAGGCATCGTGATATTTACACGGTGTCTTGGTTTTTCGCGCTTTTTACAATGTCTATAATGAAGCCATGGGCTACTATTAAGGAGGTCATTAAGCATGAAAACTATCATAGGGATCTTGATAATTGTATTACTGATCGCGAGTATTCGCACGGTGAGAAAAATTAGAAAGAAATTTTGAAAGGAGGAAAGCCAATGAACTATTTATTAGTTATCGCTGTGGTATGCATTGTTTTGTACATGTTCACAAACGGCAAAGATAAGTAACATGTAATTACTGAGGCATCGTGATATTTACACGGTGTCTTGGTTTTGTCTCGCGGGATCGACAAGGTGTATAATGAAGAGGAAACTCTACTAATTACATTTTGGAGGTATTTATTATGAAAAAGGTTATTTATGGTGTAGTATGTGCTATCGCTGCTATTTGTGCAGTATTGGTCGGAAATCATATGGACACAAACGAGCGTAACTTGAATACATGCACTAGACAGAAAAACGCTGTCGTTATGCATGAGGTTCAAGAATACAGATTCGTTTGCTCCGATCTGATCAACCTGTACGACGAAAACGGCGTAGAGCACATGATATTCCGCGAATGGAATCATGAAGTAGCTGGAAGAAATAAGTAAGTTTATCTTAAAAGGCGGAGGCTTTGTAGACAAAGGTTTGCAAGGTCTCTTGGTTTTCGCGTATTTTACAACGCCTTTAATGAAGAGGAAACTCTATCTATATTTATTTGGAGGTATCATTATGTATTTAGCAGAACATGTGATCGAGTTGGGTAAGGCTTGCGAGGAACTCAGAAAGGTTCTCGAATACGTTCCGGTGGGAGAGTTAAGAGAACATGCTGCAGAAATTCTCGGGAAGGGCCTTGACGATTACAGTCGAGCACTTATTGAATTTGCAGAAGATGCAATCAGAGATGATATGAAGAAAGGTTTATTCTAAGACTTTGAGGTCTTGTGAGATTTATATTCTTGCAAGGTCTCTGAGTTTTTGAAGGAGGCAGCAATTATGATCAAGCGGAAAGAACAACTGAAATGCCTAATTGAACGCAGGCAGAGACAAATTCTGGTTCATAGCATAATTTATTACAAGTACGATCAAAACATTATAAGTGACTATACTTGGAGTAAATGGGCAAAAGAACTCTACGAGATGCAAAGAGCTAATCCAGATATAGCTAAGGATACCGTGCTTTATGATATTTTCAAAGATTTTGACTATTCTACTGGATCCAATTTGCCAATAGATCACGAATGGGGAAATGCCATAGCAAATCGCTTGATGCACTATTACGGACTCGCATAAATTACAATGCCTATAATGAACGGATAACCGTGAATTTATATTTTGGAGGTTTTAATTATGAAAGAAAGAGTTGGAATTATCATTGTTTCAGACACGAGATGGGCTGATATGAAGGACATCAAATCAAAATTGCATCGAGTTAAATTATTGGACTTGATTGCGACTGAATTGGATGGTGAACCTGTTATCATGTTCTTTGTAAACTCGAACGAAGCGGATTTCAATCTAACCATAGGTGCATTGGAACTGAAATACAAAACTAGAGGAATTTACGACATCTAAGACTTTGAGGTCTTGTAAGATTTATATTCTTGCAAGGCCTCTGAGTTTTTTTTTTTTGAGGAGGTATAAATATGTCTAAAGATGAAATGTATCCAAAAGCAAAGCAGTCAACTATCGGAGGTTTTGTTTGTGATATGGCGAATTGCGTTGACCATGTACGTTTGAGGTCTATTCAAATACTAGCGCGCTGTCCAGAAGACGTAGATGATATAAACATGTTATACGATCTCATGACGAAAGCAAAGAAACCTATAAGTAATTTACTTTCAAAGTATATTGTACTTGAAGAAGATGAGGTTTTTCAAAACGGTAATGATGAATGATGAAACTCGCGAAAATTACAACGCCTATAATGAAGAGGAAAGAATAGCTCAATGTTAGAGCATCAGACTTCGGTCTGAAGACACTGGTTCAAATCCAGTACCGCTCCTCTTCTTTTTTTTTATCATTATATTAATCATGGAGGTATTTAGACATGAAAGCATTCGAATTTATTAAACCGGTGACTAAATTCGCCAAGGACCATTCAAACGTAATTCTGACCATAGCGAGCAGTGCTGGAGTTGTTGCTACGACTTTCAGTGCGGTAAAAGACACAAAGAAGCATGAACTGAACATAGCAGATACCGAGTATGAATGGTCCAAGAGAGACACAGACGATCCTCTGCCGAAGAAAGAGAGATTCGTAGTGGCTTTGAAATCCTACTGGCCGACATTAGTTATTGGAGCTGCAACTATAACATGCCTCGTGGCAAACGGCGTGATATCTGAAAAGAAAATCGCTGGATTGGGGACCGCATATAACGTGGCAGTGACTAGCTTCAATGAGTACAAAAAGTCAGTAGGCAAGAGACTCAAAGAGACTGATATTTCAGAAATGAAGAAAGAAGAGTCTCAACCCGAGGTCGTTGCACAGACTAGCGATCCCGTGGAAAAAGAGCAGAAGATCATCCGAACGGGAAAGGGTGAAACATTGTTCAAAGAACCGATCTCTGGACAGATGTTTTACTCTAGTCCGGAAGAGGTAAGAGATGTTATCAACACACTAAATGCTGATATTTCTCAGGGAGCATCACAGACACTTAATGACTTGCTTGACGGACTTGGCATTCAAACGTCATCGCTCGGTGATGATTTCATGTGGGATGTCATGGAAACTGGCAATATTGCTATTACGTTTGATTCTGGTGTTTACATGGGACGTGAACCTTATATTTTACTGGATCACAGAAATATGCCGATGTATATGGCACCCGCTTTTCGCTAATTTTACAACTCCTATAATGAGGAGGTGATACTATGGTCAAGCGTTACAGAACATACGATTTGTTTGATATAGAAAACGAAGAACAACGTAATGACTGTTTAACACTTTGTATATATGCTGCTTTGAAAAGTGGGTTATCATGCAAGCACGTCATGAATGGCACAAAAACAAAGCTGTATATGAACGGAACAAAGAAACAGTTTATTAAGTATTATTTAAACACTATGTCTTATAACGAATCATTCACTAATGCTGTTCGAAGATTGATTAAATGTATCTGCTGGAACTAAACTAATAAAAAGAGAGACGAAAACGTCTAAAGACTTTGAGGCCTTGTGAGATTCATATTCTTGCAAGGCCTCTGAGTTTTTGAAGGAGGTGAATGCATATGCATTTATGGCCGTTTTGCTTGTTACATTATTTGCTATCCTTTTAATCATAACGCGTGGGTTGATTAAGATAGCTTGCCTGATAGCATTGATATTCGTAGCAGCTGTCATATTACACGAGATTAATAAATAGAAAGGAGGGAAACAAATGAGCCGTGGCAAAGACTATAGGTACATGATTGAAACGATCCATCGTATCGATCAGGACGTTGCTTTACTAAGATTAAAGATGCTGACGTTAAGTGACTATGCGGGTATGGGGAAATACCTAGACGAAGAAAAAGAAATCTTGAATTCGTTGAAAACGCTATCCCAGATTTGCAGAAATGTTTACATCGATCTGATAAAACTCGAAACGGAAGATAGGGAGGACTTTTTAAATGGCAACGGTGAATAAGGATAATTTCCAGAAGAAGACGACCGCAAAGAAAGAGAGAACAAAACTTTCTTCAGTGGTCACAACAGGAAAGGTGGAGGCAAAGAAGCCATCCATTAAGTCTAAGCTGGCTGATGTATTTCTGTCTGAGGAGAGAGGAAATGTAGGTCAATACTTGATATTTGATGTGCTGATCCCGGCTATTAAAGATACGGTCTGCAATCTTGGTCACGCAGCAATAGACAGATCGTTTTACGGCGAGAGTAGAAGATATACGAATCAGTCGCAGAGTGACTCCATTTATAGCTATAGCTCGTGCTATAAGCCTAATTACTCGCGACCACAGCAGAACCAGCCTAGTGATCGTTATGCGCATATCAATCATGAGGGCGTATTCAGATTTGATAATATCGAATTCGGAATGCGGGCTGAAGCTCAGGAAGTACTCGATTGTTTGATTATGCGCATCGTAGATAGCGATTATGCTACAGTAGCCGACTTGTATGACTTGATCGGAAGAACTGCTGATTTTACAATGGAGCGCTGGGGGTGGTATAATCTCGATACCGCATATGTAACAAACGTACGAGGCGGGTTTGTAATTCGTCTACCTAAGCCGCAGCCGATTAAGTAAATTATATTTTGGAGGTATACTAGTATGAAGATCGAAAGAACAAAAAATCAAGTGCTTGACCAGATGATGGTCGAGATCGATGCACTCGGCTACACCGCATCGAAACTGGTGAGCGAGCTTTCCGTGAATGGCGTAGGTATCGATTTAGATTACGCGTACGATTGGATGCTTAAAGTGTCAGAACTTAGACGCGCAATGAAAGCAGTCAGAGGTGCATTTTTTAAAAACAACATCGGAGGTCTGATTGACGCGACGAATGAATATTATAAGGAGAACGACCATCGTGACACAGTATATAACAAAATTTAATTCCAAGCATGTTTTGCTGTTCATTCGCTAAAAATACAATTCCTATAATGGAGACCTAGAGTCTTACATTATATTTTGGAGGTTTTGATTATGGAGATCAAAAATACTGTGAAAACCAAGCTGGTAAAAGTGAAAGACAAGGCTGTAGCATTTGCGGTGAAAGCTGCACCGTATGTTGTTATTGGGGGCGTTTTCGGCTTAATAACATGTACCACGGCTAAAGCTACCTATGCTGAAGGATACAGCAAGGGCTTTTTTGAAGGAAATATGCTTGGTAAAAAAGCAGTGATTGAGGTCATCAGTGATCTTGCAAAAAGTGTAGAAACTAAGTAACTAAAGGCGGAGGCTTTGTAGACAAATGTTTACAAGGTCTCTTGCTTTTTATATTTTGGAGGTAAATTTATGGATAATTACGACACCATCATCGCTGGGTATATGCACCCATCTATAAAACAACTTATTTCATATGACGCTAACACGAATACGGGAATCTTATACGTTGGAGCTTGGAAGCCTGTTGCAGTGTTTAAAGTCGTCAAAGGGAAAGACGTATTTCAAAAATCGTTCGAAGCTTACTTAAACACAACCAGGTGTATGAATGTGGTTACTTTAAAAAATGTGATCGATTATGCCAACGCGAATTTCGAGAGATCGGTGTTTAGTGTTGGCGAATGCGATGGTTCATACGAATATCCTTCGCAACCGTTCGTATTACGAGTTGCTACTCTTACAGTAAGTGAATACGAGACTTTTAGTGAATAGTCTTACGTTTATATTTTTGGAGGTTTTAATTATGAAAGATGTAAATCAATATCGAAATGAACTAATCGGTAAAATCACTGTTGAAGTCATGCAAAAAATGCCAGAGCTGATTTGTAAAAAGATGGATGAATACGAGATCGCATACGATGACAAAATCGCTGAGGCTATGATCGAGATGTATACTGCCGGATTAAACGATGGCTTGTCACGAGCAACACAGGTAATGCAAAGCGCGATGATGTATAAGGCGTTCAGCCAGTTACTGAAAGGAGATGACGAAAAATGAGTGCAATGAAACTCAGAGATATCTCAGATGCGCTTGACTCGATCATATATTGCTGCTGTATGTCATCAAAGAGTGAATCTGAGAAGATGCAGTCAGCCATTGCCTGTTTGATGGATGCGCAGTATGACATCGCAGAATTACTAAATGAAAATGAGGAGGAACAGATTAATGAATGATATTCGAGAACTGACAGACCCGATCGCTAAGAAAAACGGCAAGGAAGTGATTTCGGTAGTGGCTATAGAGGAATGCTCCGAGCTGCAGAAAGAGATCACTAAAATGATGCGTGAACGAGGAAACAAAATGAATCTGCTGGAAGAAATGGCAGACGTTTATATTTGTCTGGCTGAGTTGAGATGGTGCTACGGCATTACTGATCACGATCTGAATACAATGATCATGCGGAAAATCACCAGAACCTACGCTCGCAAGAGTATTTTGTCTGGCCCGAAGGAGGATACCAAATGAAACTATATGGTCTCCCAATCAAATCAGCCGTTAGGCTCAATGATCTTCGTTTATATATACATAAGATGATGGATGACAGCTCATATTCTAAAAGAGAACTAGCTATCATGGCTAATGTATCTCAATCATCGATTACACGTTATGTCAACGGAGAAGTTGATAGTCCATCTTTAGAATGGATCGTTAGAATATTTAAAGCTCTTGATATACCGATGGCTGTTCTTCTGGACTTTATTTATTAAATGGAGGTATTTATTATGAAAATCGAAAATCAATCGTACGAAATCATGAGTTATGTTTCAAAAGACGCCAAAGACGAATTGAGACTTATTGAAGAAGCAGGCCGAATCTGCTACGGAAGTCCAAAAAGTGTATCGTTCGATAGCACAAAGCAGTTCGTGAAAGGACTGATCAGCAGAGGGCATGAGTCTGTTCTGGAACATTCACTGCTTGCGGTTAAACTGAACACAAACCGGGCAATCGCCAACGAGATTGTTCGACATCGTCATGCTGGATATTCTCAGGCATCCACACGATACATGAATTTCACAAAGGAACGTTTTGGAGCAGAAATTACAGTGATCGACAATCCTTATTTGGATTCTGTAGCGCACGGTGAATGGGTTCGTGCGATGGAGACCTGCGAAGAGACTTACCATCGAATGATCATGGAAGACGGCTACAAGGCTCAGGATGCTCGTGGTGTGCTTCCGCTCGATCTAAAGACTACGCTCGTCATGTCTGCGAACTATCGCGAATGGAGGCATATATTCAAACTTCGTACAGACAAAACGGCCCATCCGCAAATGAGAGATCTGATGATCCCTCTGCTGTTTGAGCTTAAGGGACGTATTCCTGTGATATTTGATGACCTGGGTGTTGAACTGTGATGACTGGCTTAATAATGATCATATTCGTGCTTGCGTTCTTCGCATTCTTATCCGTCTGCATGCTATTTCAATTCGTAAAAGACAAAGACGCGATGTCCTTTATTTTGCTTGTGGTGTACTTCTTAACGACCTTATTCTTTGCATTCGGATTGTTTACGGAGCTATTTTGGAGGTGATTTATATTTTAAAGTATTGGATTATGCTAGCGGCGTTGGCGGCATTCTTGCTGCTGGCTTGCATAACTGCACGATGATACGATTGCTATCGCTCAAGGAAAACTGTAATTTTTGGAGGTATTTTAACATGCGTATTATGTCAAAAGAACAAATTTCAGAACTGTTAACTAGAATGGTTGAGCAGCATGCACCCGATGAGGATCTGGCTGTGGTAATTAGGTACTCCGCGTCATGTATTTCAGGGAGACGCGCTCTTGATAAAACATGCCAGGAATACGGGTTGTATAGATATTTTACGACTTGTGTTCCATTATTGAGCGAGGTTTCGAGTAAACTTGCGACACTGATCGCTAAAAATGATTGCATTCTGGATGTTAAGCATATGACCACATTCAGTACTCAGCTGTTGGATTTTTATAAGGATATTGAGGCGTATAGTATCGAATCATATTTTATCCGGTATACCAATCCTTGTTATGAGTCTAGGGAGGCCAAAGGTACCATCGTAGCGGATAGATATTATGAGACTGGTGTCGTTTCCGGTCACAGCAAGCTCTATGAACTTCGCGAAGAAATTGATAAAGGAGACACCGTATGATTTTATTAGTGAAGATCATTACTGTAATAATTGTGCTATCACTCGTTATGCGGACAAATCACTGGGTGATTGAAGAAACGGAGGTAGACGAATGAAGAAAGTAATTTGTGATATTTGCAGAGAACGAGAAGCAGAACGTTGTTTCAAAGTCAAATATAAAATAATGTTCTGGCATCGTATCGATATTTGTAAAAAATGCTACGAGGCGTTTGTTGATCTACGTAAAGGAGTAATCAAATGAATGCTTTTATAAAGAAAAATGCATTTGTTCTTAGCCCGGACGAGTATGCAAAGGCAACTAATGATATTTACAAAACCGCTCTTGAAGATGGAGTACGGCAGGGTATAGCTGCTTGTTTACTTTGCTTGAATATGCACTACGACTGGAAAGAGAAGCGTCTTTCTAGATTCGCTGGAAGAGTGCAAGATATTCTCAAACTGCCTAGCGTACTGGGTAAAGACATTGACGGAAATACTGTTGTCGAATACTTGAGAAATGAGTTCGACATTGATATTGATGAACTGGAAATGGAGGTAAAACTATGACTAAACTTATTATTGTATCAGTAGCTTTTCTTGTTGCCCTGATTTTGATTACGATGTATTTTGTAACGAATGTATATCGTGACGTTACTACCGGAGAATTCCGGCCTAAAGATGGACTAACTTTTATGCGCATGGTTATTGGCGATGTATGCTTGGGAGGCTTTATTGCTGGACTGATCGTGTTAAACATCGTAATGAAATGAGGGAAGTGACTATGATTGAACGCGTTGCGGACGATAAAGGAAATGGTACGTTCAAAACACGATGTGATATGTGCAAAGACTATACTGACGAGAAAAATTATATTCTGTCAGTTAGACTGGATGGGGCTATTGCAACGGATCAAGACATTCAAGCTGTTTTGTGCAAAAAATGTTACGGAAAGCTGCAAAATATGCTTTTATTAATTCGCGGAGGGATAGATAATGATTAAACGTGTGATGGATAACAAAGGCAATAGTACAGTTAAAATAGAATGCGATCTGTGCGGGTCTTTATGCGAAAAAGAACGCAACGTGGCATTTTTCGATGGGTTTGATTCAGTCAATTGTATACATACGAAACAGAGTTTTGACTTGTGCAAGCATTGTGCTTTGAATCTGCTTAGATATATATCTAATGAGGCATCTAAGAAAGCTCAAACTAGAACGCCTAAACACTGCGATAAAGTAGCTGAGGAAATGGAGGCAATTAAATGAGACTTGAATTTATTGAAGATAAAGAATATTCTCATAAGATTGACGAACTTCGCTTGAATAGAGTGAAGACGTCGTTTTACAAATACGGACCGGCTAAGATCAATTTTGGAGACAAATTGGTCAAAGCTCTTGAATCTCACGATTTATGTATTGAGAAGTATAAGAAAACAAAGAACACGGAATACCTGCTGGATGCTATGAACTATCTGATGTTTGAATACATGTATCCGCAAGAGGATGGAGCTTTTTTCGAGGCAACAAATAGCGGAGAATCTGCAGGTATCTCTGGAATGTCTTATAATGAAATGAAGGAGAGATACTGATGGCATATTATAATAGGCGTTGGACTTGTATTTCGGTAAAGAGTCCGATTTCGTTCCAGCATATCCGAGAGCTAAAAGTCGTACATGAGCAATACGAAGCACAAACCGAGTGCTCTTTTACTGATATTTTTGTATCGACAAGTCCTTTGACTGGGGAGACTGATCTGTATTTTAGTATTTACTCTACTGAGTTACAGTTCTGGGAATTCATTGATATTTTGCGCGACTGTGGTTACAAAATAACTGCGTGGTATGATGCTGGACCGTCTCATACTGGTGGTATTGAAAGGATGATACGGAAATGAGCAATTTAAAAAGCGAGGATACTTACTTAAATAAACTGAACGCCATCCACAACAAATACGAAGACGACATAGAACTGAACCATGTCTATAGCGATGATCTGCTTGTTGATATTCTTCGTGACTTGGGATGGGATAAGCTGGCCGACGAATACGAAAGCACGTATAAATGGTATGCGTAAATCGCGATATTTACAATTGCTATAATGGAGACCTAAGAGTCTACTAAATTATATTTGGAGGAAACTACTATGAACGAACAGGAAAAGGTTGTAGAAACTACTGCTGACGAGGTAAAGGAGGAAACTACTATGGGAAAGAAGAAGTTCAGTTTTAAGAAGATTGGCATCATTGTTGGTGCGGTTGTGGCTACTGCTGCAGCTGTCATTGGCGGCGTTGCTGTCGGGAAGAAAATGAACGGAAGTGATTCCGATGAAGATTTCTTCTTGGCTGAGCCGGAAGATGACTACATCTCTACCGATGCTTCAGTAGAGACCGAAACAACGGAAGACTAAAGGACTAAAGGCGGAGGCTTTGTAGACAAATGTTTACAAGGTCTCTTGCTTTTTATTTTTTGGAGGTATAGAAATGGATACTTGTTCAATTGGCAAATCTTCCAGTGTGGTTAATAAGCTGCTTAATCAAATTTTAAACTACATCGGAGCAGACTGTACCGTTCTTGGATATTTTCATTACTTTATAAAAAAGCCACGAGGCTCACGGTCTGAGGTGAATGCTATAGAGATAAAGCTTGACGATCCTAGGCTCGATGACCTTAGGTTTGAAGATACATATGAGATTACTGTGGCTTTGAAAATTGCTTCGGGGTATCTGAGAAAAAGCAGATATTTCATTCTCAGTGAAATCCTTGATAACTGGTCTGAAATTACTAAAGCCGAGTTCAAGGCTTTGGACGTGCTTGATAATCTTGACGTATATGAGTGTATAGAGTACGATCCAGAACGTTGCGAAGCTGTAGTGATCGGAAAAAACTCAAAATTCACATGTTTTAATATAGATACTGATTACGAGTTTTTACAAATGGTAGATGCTATGGATTATATCCGAAGCGGAGACCTTTATACACGAATTAAGGAGGCAAAACATGAATAACGAATATAAACCAGTTTTGATTTGTAATGGTAATGAAAAGCATCTCAGAGAAGATGGAGAATTGATCTGCGGAGGATGTGGATATACATTCGACTCAAGATCAACTGAGCATTTTTTCAATAATATAGAAATAAAAACAGACTGCAGAACCGGCGTAGTAAAGGTGTATTCGGCACGCTTGTGCTGTGAACGTTGTGGCCGAGAGTTTGAAAAAGTGCATTTCAGCGAGATCGGCAAAACAATGTTTATCGACTCGGCTATCGCCTCGGCATCCAATTTTAAAAAACGTTATATAACCAAATATGGAGAGCTCATTTTGCCAAAAAAGCATAATAAGGCCCAGTTTATCCCTTCGTGGGATCAGAGCAAAAAAATAAAAATGTCATACATAGAATCAGTTGCTTATATGCTGTACTCTTCGGATATTAAAGCAGATGATCTGAAGATGCTAATCGACCGCCACGGATGTATGCTATATAATAATGAAACTAGTATTGACAACTTACTATACTGTGACATAGACAGCGTATCAATAAAAAAATTTAGTGAGTGTGTAGAACATTTTGACACTATATTGTCTACTATGTTCAGCATGGAAAACGACGAATTCTTTGCGAACGGCGATAATAGCTTTTAAATAACTTAGGACCTGAAAGGAGCTGTTTTATCATGAACGAAATGACTAACAAATACGACAATCCAATTCTGATCTGTATTGGGAGCCATAAGGACTTTCATGATGACGGCGAACTGTTTTGTGGAGGATGTGGATACCAGTATTCTCCAGACGAAGCAGAGGATATGTTTTAGGACGTAAAAATAAAGGTGGCGGATACATGCGGAATGGAGGTGCATGCCAAACCGTTGCGTTGTATTAGATGCTGTCGACGGTATGAGTCTGTATATTTCAGCGAGCTGGGCGAAGTTTCTAAAATAGTTCCGTTTAGTCTATTTAAAAACCGATATGTAACTAAATACGGAGAGCTGAGGTTAGTCAAGAAACATGAAGCTCCGCTGTTTATTCCAAGCTGGGATTTCAATGTGCAGCGGCGAGTATCGTATGCTGATGCAATCGCGTATATGCTGCATTCATTAGGCTACGCAGCTAATAATATGACGCTTCATGTCGGGCCAGAATCCTGGGAATTATATTCCGGTATCTTACGAATTTCGAGAGGCCTTCACGAAGATATTTGCAGTATTTCGGAGGAATCTTTACGCTATCATCTTAATGAGTACAATAAGATTCCGGCAAGTATGCACGATATGGAAAACGATCGTTTCTTTTCAATAGGAGGTAATGAAAATGAATAATAAAAGTAATCTAAGTGTATCTAAGCAATACTATATGAATGGCGAAGTCCTCTATTTACCGAATAGTGATTATAAGTTACTACGGGTGTCTGGGATGGAGCCTTTCCCTAGCATGCTATACGTACTTGGCAGTAATTGTATTGGTATATACGCCATTATAGATGCGAGAACAGGACGTGTAGTATGCACTCGTGAAATCTACGACTATGATTTGAAAGTGCTGGGATATGAAGTAGAAAACGATTTATCTGGGGGCATCTCTAACTTGTTACACTATAATGGAGGAGCTCGTTTAACTGAGTACATGAATAGAATCCGTCGCCGGAGACCTAATACTCGCTAATTTTACAATTCCTTTAATGAAGGCGAAGAGTCTTACATTATATTTTGGAGGAAAGTATTATGAAAATGGTTAAGAAAACATTCTATTCCAACGCTGAGAGAGCTAATCAATTAACGTCAGAAGCCATTAGGAAAATGGAACGTGGAACTACAATGCAAGTTCGGATCATGCCTAACGGTAGAACGTGTTTAAAAACGAACTCTCCCGCAGTATTGGAAATATTTCAAACTAAGATATTTGACTTTACTGACAAAAAGAGAGACGAAAACGACTAAAGACTTTGGAGGTCTTGTGAGAATTATATTCTTGCAAGGCCTCTGAGTTTTTGAAGAAGGGTGATTAAATGGAGTCTAATGAATTTGTGCCGTTCGCGCTGTACCACTATGCGCGTCTGTTGGACGGGACACCATATGGCTTGGTCATGAATAGAGTTCGTGAACCGGTCGGGATATTTGTTGTAGTATACGGATTAGAGGCCTTCCGTAAGCAATGTTATATTCCTGACAAAAATAGTTGGCTAACTTTTGATCAGATAGAACATCGAAGACAGGAAATTGTTGGTGAGAGCGGAAGATGGGAAGATATCCCTTTAATCGCTAAAGATAATCCTTGGCAAATAATAATCTTGTCTTTGACTAAAGAACAACTAAAAGCTATTAGAGAGCAGATTGCCAATAGCAAAGATTTCAAATTTGTTGTAAACGACAAAAACGTTAAAACCAACGTTTCTAAGGAGGAATAGTATATGAGCGGAATGTCAGAGTGGGCAAGAAGAGAAGTCGAAATTGCCTGCCAGAAAGAAAATCCAAATAGAAAAGGTGATGAATTCGATTATGGATGTGCCTGTTACGAGAGTGCTTTAAAAGCTTTCGAAAGTTTGTGCGAAGACGGCCATTCTGGCTTCAGTATTAAGATGACACAGGCTATATTGAATCGTCTTTTAGATGGTCAACCGTTAACACCAATTGAAGACACTGATGATATTTGGACTTTATGCACTGGTTATGAAAACGATTCAGACGTATACCAGTGTAAACGAATGAGTTCATTATTTAAAAATGTATACGCCGATGGAACTGTTAAATACAACGACGTTGACCGTGTACGTTGCGCTGATATTAATTATCCGAAAAACACATATTCTTTCGGGCTGGTTACTGAAATCATTGACGAAATGTTTCCTATAGCAATGCCGTACATGCCTGAAAAGCCAATCAAAGTTTATTGTGAGGATTTTTTAACAGATGAAAAGAATGGCGATTTTGATACTGTTGGCGTATTCTACGCATTAAAAACTGAGAATGGCGAGCAGAAGAAAATCGAAATCGACAGATTCTTTAAAGAATCGAAATGTTGTGAAACCGGCTGGATCGAAATAACCAGAAGAGAATATTCTGAACTAAAAAACAACATTAAAACTTATATTTCTGAGGAGGAATAATTTATGAATTTAAAAGCATTATTTAAGGTAACAGGAGAGTTCATTAAGGATCATGCTCCTGAATTTTGTGCTGTTGTGGGCACTGGACTGATGATCGGCGGTGCTGTATTGGCCGCTAAGGGAACTCTCGCTATCGATGAGGTTCTGGACGAGCATAAGGAAAACATGGAAAAGATCAACAAGGGCGTCGAGGATGACCTGGTAAGCAAGGATGGCGTTCATTATCGTGATCTGGCTACGCAGGATAAGGCTTTGACTTGGAAGAAGACTATTCTGGGCTTCACTAAGGCTTATGGCCCGGCTTTGGCTTGTGAAGTTGGCGGTGCTTTGCTGGTATTCAGCGGCTTTAAGTGCCTTAGAAAGAGAAACATCGCTCTGGCTGGTGCATTGACATCTATCACAGAGGCGTTTAACAAGTATCGCTCTCGTGTTATTGCCGAAGAGGGTAAACTGGCTGATATTTACTATAGAACCGGAAAGAAGGCAAATAGCGATAAGTCTGAATGGGTTTTCGATGAAGAGCATGGCGATAAGGTTGTACCAGTGATGGACGATGACTGCGATCCTAACGAGTTTGGCGTATATTCTTATTGCTTTGATGAGGCAAATAGTCCAAAAAACTTCAGCAAAAAGCGGTCTGATAATCTGTTCTTCGTCACATGTCAGGAAAAATGGTGCAATGCACAGCTGGAAGAGTATGGATATTTGTTCTTGAACGAGGCTCTTCGTGCACTTGGCATGCCTGAGGTCGAGATTGGACAGGATGTGGGTTGGATTTTCGATAAGAATAACGACTATAAGATCGACTTCGGCATTGTTGAATTCATCAAGGAGCACGCTGAACACTTGGACGATGAAAACGATTCTGCGTTCTGGCTTGAAATGAACTGTGACGGTTATATTCGCGACAAGATTTGGAAGGCAAGTCGTGAAGCGAGAAAGGCTGGTAAGAAGTAATGTTCGGATATATGATGCATACATCCGATGATGTGCTTGAAGAATTGATGACACATAAAATTGTGGAGGGTAGGGTTCCAGAGGCTGACCCTACTCGTGCGCATTTAGTGATGGCTATAGACCCGTCCCCGGAGCTTAAAGATATTGATGTTAAATACTGGTGACATGGACAAAGAGGAGGAAGAATGATGAATCTTGATGTGTTCGAACTATTACGAAATAAAGATTACACGAATACGAGCTATGAGCCTATTAAACTCACCAGGGAGGATGTAGATCTATTAGAAAATTATAATCTTACGGAAAATGATGTGTTCGAACTATTACGAAATAAAGATTACACGAATACGAGCTATGAGCCT
>ERZ1023967.26-NODE-26-length-47070-cov-16.234074_pt1 | contig 47070 bp, 24 predicted proteins | sample MGYA00380429_ERZ1023967 | MGnify/ENA primary metagenome ERZ1023967 (study PRJEB33179, sample SAMN07449055) | human gut metagenome | biome: Human-gut; feature: Human associated habitat; material: Faeces | host: Homo sapiens | place: India:Kasaragod | collected... | reverse complement strand
CGCTACAGCAGCATCAGTTCTACGCTCGTCAGGGAGTTGAGATTCTTCGGAAGAGAAGTGGATGAATTTCTGCCTAAGAAGTGAAGTGTGAAGAACGAAGAGTGAAGAATTCAAGAGCTTAAAAAGATAATAAAAAAATATATAATATAAATGGGGAATAGGAACGAAAAGGTGTTGTCTTGACTCCTTTAACTCCTTAACTCCTTAACTCCATAAGAAGTATGATAACATATAGTGTAGAAGGCGTGAAAATGCCTAAAATCAAGAAGCGCGAAACCAGCGCATGGATTCGCAAAGTGGCTGCTTCGCACGGACGCAAAGTGGGCGAGGTGGGCTACATGTTTGTAGACGACGAGAAGATTCTCGAGGTCAACAACGAGTATTTGGGCCATGATTATTACACCGATGTCATCACCTTCGATTACGATGAGGGCGATGTCATCAACGGAGATATTGTCATCTCGCTCGATACTGTGCGCACCAATGCCGAGCAGTTCGGCAAGACCTACGACGACGAGTTGCATCGTGTCATCATTCACGGCATCCTGCACCTGTGCGGCATCAACGACAAGGGCCCGGGCGAGCGCGAGATCATGGAGGAGAACGAGAACAAGGCTCTCGCCATGCTCGAAGGAGCTTCGATATTGAAGTAAAGACGTCTTTTGTGTGGAATTGGCAGGAAAGCAATCATGCAGCATTCTCTGTACTGCTATGTGCTCTCCAGCCAATCCTGACACTTAAAAATCGCCCCATTATTTACCCCTTTTCGACTAATCTACCTTTCATTATCTTCCACTTAAATCGAAAGGCTGTTCTTGCGTAAACAGCTTGCTTATAGAAGGTTGCAGTTTTGCATTATGTACACGAATCCACTATTTTACTAAGTGAAATAGCTTTTATTTGATTTTTTGGCTATCTTTGCAGAAGAAAAGATTAGCTGCATTCGGCAAAAAATAATATCAATATAACTTATGAAACATTTAGCATTATCCTGCGTGTTGTCGCTGACAACCGTTTTCTCAGTTCAGGCGCAGCAGATGCCCGTCTATTTGGACGACACCAAGCCCATAGAGCAACGCATCGAGGACGCCCTCTCCCGCATGACCTTGCAGGAGAAAATAAGAGTTATTCACGCCCAGAGCAAGTTTTCATCAGCTGGAGTTCCACGATTGGGATTTCCTGACTTCTGGACTGACGATGGTCCACACGGTGTGCGCCCCGACGTGCTGTGGGACGAATGGGACCAGGCAGGACAGACCAACGACTCGTGTGTGGCTTTCCCTGCCCTTACCTGTCTTGCAGCCTCCTGGAACCCTCAGATGAGCCGTATCTACGGCGAGGCATTGGGCGAGGAGGCTCTCTATCGTGGCAAGGACATGATCTTGGGACCCGGCGTCAACATCTACCGCACTCCCCTCAACGGACGTAACTTCGAGTACATGGGCGAAGACCCTTATCTCGCCTCTGTCATGGTAGTGCCCTACGTACAGGGACTGCAGTCGAAGGGCGTGTCGGCATGCGTGAAGCACTATTGTCTGAACAACGACGAGGAATATCGCCATCAGGTGAACGTGAAGGTGAGCGACCGTGCCCTGCACGAAATCTATCTGCCTGCCTTCAAGACTGCCGTTGAGCAAGGCAAGGCATGGGCCATCATGGGCGCATACAACCTGTATCGCAACGAGCACAACTGTCATAACCAGTACACCCTGAACAAGATTCTGAAGAACGACTGGAAGTTTGATGGTGTGGTAGTAAGTGATTGGGGTGGCGCTCACGACACCGATCAAGCCGTGAAGAATGGACTTGATATGGAGTTTGGCTCTTGGACGAATGGACTCACTATGGGAGCCAGCAACGCTTATGATAACTATTATCTTGCCATGCCTTATCTGAAAGCCATTCAGGAAGGCAAATATACCACACGTGAGCTCGACGAGAAGGTGCGTCGCGTGCTGCGACTCTTCTATCGCACCACGATGAACCGCCATCGTCCTCACGGCTTCCTCTGTTCCGACGGACATTACGCCACAGCCCGACAGATAGCCGAGGAAGGCATCGTGCTGTTGCAGAACCGCAACCGCGTGCTGCCCATCAACACCCAGAAGGTGCGCCATGTGCTCGTGGTGGGCGAGAACGCCATCAAGATGATGACCGTGGGCGGAGGCAGCTCCTCGCTCAAGGTACAGCGGGAGATTTCCCCTCTGCAGGGCCTGCAGGCACGACTGGCCAAAGACGGCGTGGAGGTTGACTTTGCCCGAGGCTATGTGGGCGATGTGACTGGCGCTTACAATGGCGTCACCACAGGTCAGAACCTGGAAGACAAGCGCAGCGAGGCAGAACTCATCGCTGAGGCTGTAGAGAAGGCGAAAGCGGCCGACTGTGTCATCCTCTTCGGCGGACTCAACAAGAGCGACTATCAGGACTGCGAGGGCCACGACCGACAGCAGTACGAGTTGCCCTATGCGCAGGACAAGCTTATCACAGCTCTGGCTGCTGCCAACAAGAACTTCGTCTATGTCAACATCTCGGGCAACGCTGTGGCCATGCCTTGGCGCGAGAAGGTTCCCGCCATCGTGCAGGGCTGGTATTTAGGCTCTGAGGCGGGCGAGGCTTTGGCTTCTGTCCTCACGGGCGACGCCAACCCATCTGGCAAGCTGCCCTTCACCTGGGTGAAGTCTTTGCAGAATGTGGGCGCCCATGCCCTCAACACCTATCCCGGAACCTGGCGAAAGGAGGGTGGATCCAAGACCGAGGGCAACATCATCGACGAGGAATACAAAGAAGGCATCTATGTGGGCTATCGCTGGGCCGACCGCAAGAAGCAGCGTCCTGTGTTCGCCTTCGGACACGGTTTGAGCTACACCCAGTTCGCCATCAGCAATCTGCGTGCCGACAAGGCATCGATGACAGCAGCCGACTCCATCACCTTCACCGTACAGGTAAAGAACATCGGTCAGCGTGCCGGATCTGAGACCGTACAGCTCTATGTGCACGATGCCAAGGCCTCGGTCGACCGTCCGCTCAAGGAGCTGAAAGGCTTCTGCAAGGTGAGTCTGCAGCCTGGCGAGAGCAAGGACGTCAGCATCACCCTTGGCAAGGACGCCCTCAGCTTCTACGACGAGACCACAGCAAGCTGGAAGGCTGAGCCAGGACTGTTTGAGGCCTGGGTAGGCAATGCCTCCGACAATCTGAAGCTTAAGAAAACCTTTGAGCTGAAGTAAATGTCTTAGTTTCTCCTAAGAATAATCCATGTAAATTATCAGAATTATATCTTAAACCCTAAATTATCAGCATGAAAAAAGAATTATTGTTATCATCATTCATTCTTTTGGGGGCAGCTTTTCCTTTAATGGGGATAGCTGCCTCACCATCAGCATCATGGAAGACGGTGCAAGTAAAACAGAAAGCTAAGCGTCAGTCTAAGAAAGCTGTTGACAGCAAGAAGATTCTTCCCATGAAGGAATATATCGACCAATTGATGGCCAAGATGACGCTTCAAGAGAAGATAGGTCAGCTCAACCTCATGGTGGCAGGCGATATTACTACAGGAAATGCTATGGACACTCAGGTGGCAGGCGATATTACGGCTGGAAGAATGGGAGGCGTGTTCAACATCAAGGGTTTCGACAAGATTAAAGCTTTACAGGATGTAGCCATTCGGAATAGTCGTCTTGGTATTCCCCTCCTTGTAGGTATGGACGTTATTCATGGTTACGAGACCATCTTTCCTATTCCCATTGCCCTCTCATGCACGTGGAGCGAAGAAGCTTTGAAGCAAGTGGGAGCCGTTTCTGCACGCGAGGCAAGCGCCGACGGCATCAACTGGACCTTCTCGCCTATGGTCGACGTGGCTCTCGATGCCCGCTGGGGACGCATCAGCGAAGGCTTCGGCGAGGACCCATACCTCAGTGGTGTCTTGGGAGCAGCCATGACTCGCGGCTATCAGCAGGCTGACATGAGCCGTGAGACCATCGTCCCCAAAGACCACATCATGGCTTGTCTCAAGCATTTCGCCCTCTATGGAGCCGTTGAGGCAGGCAAGGAGTACAACACCACCGACATGAGCAAGATACGCATGTACAACCAGTTTCTGCCTCCCTATAAGGCTGTGGTCGACGCTGGTGTGGGAAGCGTCATGTCGTCGTTCAACCTCATCGACTATGTGCCTGCCACGGCAAGCCACTGGATGATGACCGACGTGCTGCGCAAGCAATGGAACTTCCAGGGCTTCGTGGTGACCGACTATGGCTCTATCGGCGAGATTCTGCAGCACGGCACAGCCCGCGACCTCAAGGAAGCCTCCGAGCAGTCGCTTCTGGCCGGAACCGATATGGACATGTGCTCGCAGGGCTTCGTGAGATTCCTGGAACAGAGCGTCAAGGAAGGCAAGGTGAGCGAGGCTGACATCGACATCGCCTGCCGTCGCATCTTGGAGGCCAAATATAGGCTCGGACTCTTTGCCGACCCTTATCGCTACTGTGACAGCAAACGCCAGAAGACGGACATCTTTACTGCCAGTCATCGCAAGGCTGCACGTGACATAGCTGCCGAAACCTTTGTACTTCTCAAGAACGACCAACAGCTTTTACCACTCAGCAAGAAGGGAAAGATAGCTCTCATCGGACCGCTTGCCGACACGCGCAACAATATGAGTGGTACTTGGAGCGTTGCAGCTACTCACGACCGCTATTCCTCACTCAAAGAGAGTATGGAGAAGGCTCTTGCAGGAAAAGCCACTTTGCTTTATGCTCAAGGTTGCAACGTGGTTTACGACGAGCAAGAACAGAAAGATGGTGAGTTTGGCAAGACTATAACTCGTGGGGATGATGCTAAGCTGAAGGCTGAGGCTTTGCAGATAGCACGTCAAGCTGATGTCATCGTTTGTGCCATGGGCGAGACTGCCGATATGAGTGGTGAATGTGCCAGTCGTACCGACTTGCGTATGCCCGACACACAGCGCGACTTGCTCGAAAAACTTGCCCAATTAGGTAAGCCCATCGTGCTACTCAATTTCTCTGGTCGTCCTACCGTGCTTACCTGGGAGAAAAGTCATATTCCTGCCATCATGAATGTATGGTTTGGCGGTTCTGAGACTGGCGATGCCATCTGTGATGTGGTCTTTGGCGACAAAGTGCCCTGTGGCAAGCTTACCACCTCTTTGCCCAAGGCTACAGGTCAGGAACCTCTTTATTACAACCACCAAAATACAGGACGTCCTGTACCCGATGACAATCCTCGATTTGCTAAATATGCCAGCAACTTCCTGGATGTACGCAACGGTGCTCTCTATCCCTTCGGCTACGGCTTGAGCTATACCACCTTTGAGTATGGTTCATTGCAGTTGAGTTCCCATAAAGCGAGTGTAGCCTCTGCCGACAGCGATACGTGGAACGACCATGCCGACATCACTGCCACCATTCGTGTTACGAACACAGGTCGTTGTGCAGCCGATGAAATCGTACAGCTTTACATTCGAGATAAAGTGGCAAGCATTTCCCGTCCTGTTAAAGAGTTGAAAGGCTTTCAGCGCATTCATCTTGCTGCAGGCGAGAGTAAGGAGGTAATTTTCCACATAACTCCTGATATGCTGAAGTTCTATAATGCCAACCTACAGTATGTTCTCGAATCTGGCGATTTCGACGTCATGGTAGGCCCTAATAGTAGAGAAACGAAGAATGTTATGTTCACAGTAGAATAAAGCCTTTGAGCGCTTCGTATAAGCGCTAAAGAGAATCCCCTGAAAGGAAGCCTTAGCGTATAGGCAACCTTTCAGGGGATTTTTATGATTGTATTCAGAAGTTATTTTATGAAGTCATGGAAGTTGTCATTCCTTTCTGTCACTAAGAACTCAAAGCAATAGCATCACTGCTTGAGTTTTATGAAAGTTAGATTAGAGATGTTAGAACGTTCCGATCTTCCTTACATCCTCCTCGAAGGAGTCTTTGTCGTTGATGGCACCTTTCTTGATATGTGCTCTGTAGTTGTAGATGGTGTTGACACTGTAATGCAGGAACTCCGCTATTTTGCTGCTGTCGGTGATGCCCAATCGGATAAGGGCGAAGATGCGGATAGGGGTGGAGAGTTGTTCCTTCTTAGGCTGTTCTATGCGCTCTTCGGGGCGCAGCAGGGCATTGAAGGAATCGAGGAAATGGGGGAAGAGATGGAGAAAGGCGGAGTCGAAGTTGGTGTAGAATTCCTCTAACTCCTCTTCCTTGAAGTCCTGTGGACGTGTCATTTCGTACAACTCGTCATACTGGCGTGCCTTCAGCTTCTTGTGCACTCTCTTGCGCAGATCCTCTATCTTGTTGATATAGATGGAGCAGAGGCGCATAAATCTGCCCACATACTCTTCCTTGACACGGTTGGCGTCGGTGAGTTCATGGTTGACCACAGAGAGCTGGCTGTTGGTGCAGGAGAGCTGCTCGTTGAGCGACTTGAGCTGTGCATTGATCTCGTGCAGTTGGCGGTTGGTCTTGGCGAGGTCGTCTCTTGCGACGGCGAGTTTATGTCGCTGTCGGCTGACGTAGAACACGCCGATGAGGAGCATCAACGCCAGGATGCTGATGATGCAGAGGGTATAGTTCTGTCGCCTGTTGTACTGGTCGTTCTCGTCTTTGTACTTCTTGGCGATGGCCGACAGCAGGGGCGATATCTGGGCCAGTCGCTGTCGTGAGCCGAAACGGTTGGCGCTGATGCTACTGAAACTGATGTACTTGTAGGCTCTGTCGACATCGTTGAGGCCCATGAGCTGGTTGGCCATTTCCCACATGGATCCTTGGTCCATGACGCCGTTCCTGATGTCGGTGAGGACTGATTCTGCCAGCCAGTACATCATGCGGGTGCTGTCGTTCTCTGCCTTGTATGCCAGATAGCGGTAGAGGGTGACGAGGGCGTAGGGATGCGACCCTTTCTCTACGTGGCTGAGCCACTGGTCGTTGATACGCATGGCTTCCCGATTGTCATGGGTATTGAGGGCGTCGAGCTCACGATACTGAAATACGGAATTGCTGGTGGGGGGAAGCGCAGCATACATCCGTTGCCGGTATTCGGCTGCCATGGCGCCGTATTGCGCCTCGGGGGTGATGGGGTTGCGGTAGTATATGATTTCGCCGTATACGTGGTTGTAAGCCATATAATACGTGCCCTTGGCAATGTTGTCAAGCTGGGTGGTGTCGATGGCGTTGAGGGTGTTGAGCGCCTCGATAAACTTGCCTGTGCTGGAGCAGCGGATGGCGATGAGTGCCTGGCACTTACCTACTTCTGAGTGCTTGCCCGTCTTCCGGGCAATCTCGATGCAGCGTTTGAGGTAGATGATGGCAGAGTCGTTGACGAAGGGTGTGTACTCTTCGTATAGCCGATAGGAGAGTTGGTATTCGGCATGTAGGTTTTTGGCTTGCGAGAGCTGTTGCTGCAGCTGTCGGATGCGCTGCTCTTTGCGGCTGACGTATTGGGCAGAGTGGTCTATCGCCTCGTCGATGCAGTGGAGCAGGGAGTCGACGCTCTCTGGGGTCTGTGCATGACCTATGAGAACTGACAGCGCAAGGAAAAGTTGCGTAGTAAGGATGATTTTTAGGCTTTGTTTGGCTTTCTTCATTTTCAGGTATTTTACTGTTTGTCTGCAAAAATATGAAAATTTTTTAAAACACGCAAGAACAAAGCAAAAAATAATGATAGTTGAGGTGTTTTTCAGGAGTTTCTTCAGGAGTTAAAGGAGTTAAGGGTTTTTTCAGAAGTTAAAGGAGTTAAGGAGTTAAGACAAATGTCTTGAGGGTTTAATTAAAGGAGTTAAGACAACCGTATTTTGGCGTTGTTTTTAAACAACAAAGCATATGTCTTAACTCCTTAACTCTTTAACTCCTTAATGAGATGCAGGGGAAAATTACTTCTGGAATACGCGAACGTAGTCCACCTCCATGGTGGCAGGTAAGCAAGATGGGTCTACGCCCTGGCCGCCGCCCCAGGCACCGCCCCAGGCGAGGTTGAGGATGGGGTAGAATGCTGCATCGAAAGGCCATGCCTCCTTGCCGCTGCCGTCGTTGCGATAGGTGAGGAGTTCCTCGCCATCCACATAGAAGGTCATGTATTCTGCTGTCCACTCCATGCCGTAGGTGTGGAACTCGGTCTGTGAGTTTCTGATTTTGCGGCGTGCAGACTCGATGGTTGTGCCGGTGTTGTTGTACTTGGTGCAGTGGATGGTGGAAACAACCACGTCGGGGTCGTAGCCCACAGACTCCATGATGTCGATCTCGCCATCACCAGGCCATTTCTGCCAATTGACAGGCATCATCCAGAATGCGGGCCATGTGCCCTTGCCCTTAGGGAGCTTGATGCTTGCCTCGATGTATCCGTACTTCCAACCTGTGGACTCACGAGCGTAGAGACGAGCGCTCTTGATGGTGCCGCCATCGTCGAGGAGGTTGATCTTCAGTGTTCCGTTGGAAACCTGTGCCACCTGGTCCTCGCGCACGTAGTTCTGCAACTCGTTGTTCACCCATCCGGCTGGCTTGATCTCGTAAGTCCAGTCTGGTCCCAATTCGTTGTCGCTGAACTCGTCGTTCCATACGAGGTTGTAGCCCTCGATGGGGCAAGTGATGTTCTTTCCGCCATTGGCCTGGGTGACGGTGATGTTCTGGCGTGAGCCACCCGACCAGATGGTGATGTTGCCAGTGCGCTCAGCGCCCTGGTTCTCGCCCACGGTGACGGTGATGGTGGCTTTCTTGCCTACGGGATTGGTGGGTGTCACCTTGATCCAGCTGTCGTTGGAATAGGCGGCAAACTCGTGTGTGCTCTCCACCTCAGCGGTCTGTGTTCCTCCTTCCTTCTCGAAGTTCAGCGTGGTGGAAGAGAGGGTAATGGTCTCGGCCGAAGCGTAGCTGATGTCGGTTTCGTTGTTGCTGCAAGCGCTGAGGCTTATAGCAACAGCGAATATTGCGCTAAAAATCATTATCTTTTTCATGTTAGTATGTTTATTGTTCAAGTTTTCAGGGGGAATTCCCATGAATTCCTCACCTGAGAAACTTGAGTTTTGATGAAATTACTGAGCAGTTTTCTGGAAGATGATATCGTAGATTTCTACCTTCTCGCCTTCTGGATTTCCTCCAAAGTCGAATACCAGCTTGAGTTTCTGTGCAGCTCCCTCCTGGAGGACGGAAGCAGGAACCTTAACCTGATATTCCTCGCCTGCCTTGAGGTCGTAGTTCTTGATGAAGAAGAAGTTGTCATCGCTGGAAGTATCGGTTATCTTGATGGTTACACCCTTGATGTCTTTCTTAGCCAAGAACTTGCACGAGAAGTCGTAAGGCGTGTCGGCCTCGCCAGGAATATCGGTGATGAGGTGAACCTGTGCCTGCCACTGTAAGAAGGTTGCTGTAGGCAACTCAACGGTGTAATGGCCCTTGTCGGCAGTGAAATCGGGAGCGGCTATCTCGGTCCATCCTGGAGCGTAGTAGAAGAAGGTGGTGAAGCCTGCGTCGCCCTTGTCGTCTACGTGGCTCTTCCAGATATTGGAAGCGCTGTTGTAGTTGTACACGGTCTTATCTTCTTCCTCGGCAGGTGCTTCCACACCGTCGCACTTGTGTTCCTGCAAGTCGATGTTGCTGATGGTGAGCTTGGTGTTGTCGGCATTGCCTCCGCCGTCGACGACTAAGGTGACGTTGTCCATGTCGATGCCATCCATGTCGCTACGGTAGAAGAGAACTTCCTGGTTGGCCTTCAGGTTGATGCGCTCCATAAAGTAGTAGCTGTCGTCGTCGCCGGTCTTGACGAGCTTGATGGTGACGCCTGGATGATCGGTGGTGGAAACGAGCTTGCAAGAGAAGTCGTACTTGGTAACCGCGTTGGTGGTCATGTCGGTGAGGAACTTGACCTGTGCTTGCCACTGTTCGGTGGTTGCTGTAGGCAGCTCAATGGTGTAGGCACCGTTCTTCTCGGTGACGGTTGGGTTGTCTATCTGTGCCCATCCCGGTGCATAGAAGAACTCGTTGGTGAACTGGCAGTTCTTCCACATGTTGCAGTCGCTGTTGGAGTTGAAGCCCTGGAAGCCCTCGCTGGCGCAGGTGAGGATGTAGTGCCATGCTATGTTGCCATCGTCCCATACGAGCACCATGGTGCTGCCGGTAATGCTCTCTACACGCAGACGGAGCTCGCCGTTATAGGCTGCGTCGGCTGGGATGTAGGGGAAGCAGGTGTTGGCAGGCATGGTGAGGTAGAGGTCGTCGCCCTTGACACTGAGCTTGTAAGAGCTGTGCTGCTCGCTGACAGGCACCATGTAGTCTTCGGTGCCCTGATGATGGTCGGGGAAGAGGGAGCAGCCTTTGTTGACATACATGGTTCCGCCAGCACCTGGGTTGTAGGTATAGCTGTAGTCTGCGCCAAAGGTGAGTCGGTCGTCGTACACACCGAACTCGGCCTTCTCGTTGGGTCCAGCCTGATAATCCCCAGTGCCGTCGGTTCCTGAAGGTCCGCACGCCAGGTGGGCGGGTTCGGTGGCGGCGATGCGCCACTCCTTGCCCGACAGCTTGCCTACGATCTCGTTGAAGTCGACGAGGGTGTTGGCGACGTGGAATGTGGTCTCGCCCATGCCCTGCGACATACCATTGCGGTTGCCCACACGGTAGTAAACCTTATAGTCGCCCGAATTGACCCATATCTTCTGCAGTGGGTTGACGGTGGAGTAGACGGGGTTCTTGGTTACTTCCTTGCCGTCAACAGGAATGTACCACATAGGGTAGATGCCGTCGCCCTCCATGTGGAAGGTTACTGTGTTGGTCTCGTCGTCGACGCTGGTAGTCACCTTTGCGTTCTCTGCCAGTGGCAGTCCTGCCTCTGATACGCCGTCGAAGTCCTCTGGGCTGCACGCGCTGAGTGCCAACCCTGCTGTGGCAGCGATGAGGAGTGCCTTGCTGAATATGTTATGTTTCATAATTGCTTGAGTCTTTATATTAATAGTCGTTTTGTGTCAGTGTGCCGTGAGATGCGTCGAGCTCACTCAAAGGAATAGGAAGATATTTCTTCTTCTCTGTCCATGTGTTGGTGCGGTAGCCGTAGGCATCGGGCACGAGTGTGGTGGCAGCCTTTCCTGTGCGGATGAGGTCCCAGTAGCGCTTGCCCTCGCCTACAAACTCCTTGTGGCGCTCGTCGATGATGTTGTCGATGGTGGCAGCCTTGTCGTCGGTGAGTCCGGCACGGTGGTGTACCTTGTTGAGGTATTCCTTGGCATCTTCCATCTTGCCGCCTGTGCGCACGATGAGCTCGGCTGCATTGAGCAGCGTCTCGGCGAAGCGGTAGATGCGCAGGTTGTTGTTGAAGTTAAGGTCGCCGTCGGCTTTCTGATCCTTGTTGTTTTCTTTATAGGCGATATACTTCTTGAGCCAGAGTCCGGTGTATTGCCAGCTCTTGGTGTCGCAGTTCTTGCCACGTCCGTCGAAGATGGTGGCGTCCTTGCGCACGTCGCCCTCGTCGAAGAGGTCTAAGGTCTCGAGTCTTACAGGCTCAAATCCCCATCCATTGTCCACTCCGTCGCTCTCCTTGTAGTCGCGTGGAGAGATGAAGCGTGGATAGACGGTTCCGCCCGCATTGATGACTCCACCGCCCCAGGCACGCACGGCTCCGTCGTCCATGTAGCCTATCTCGAAGATGCTCTCCTTGGTCCACTCGCCACTCTCGAGGAAGATGTTGGCGTAGTCGGGGTTGAGGTCATAGTCCTGTTGGTCGTTGATGATCTCTTGCATATAGCTTAATGCCTTGGCGTAGCGGCTCTCGTCGTTCTGATACATCACCATCTCGGCATAGATCATGTAGGCGGCAGCCTGGCTCATACGTCCCAGGTTCTTGTCGTCCCACTTCATAGGAAGGGCGTTGAGGCCGATGGCGCTCTCGAGGTCGCTGATGACAGCCTCGTACACCTCGTCGGCGCTCTTCTGCTCACCGATGTAAGGCGACTTGAGGTTCTCGAAGTAGAAAGGTATGTTGCCATAGAACTTCCATACCTGCATGTAGTAGAAGGCGCGCAGCACCTTGGCTTCGGCCATGAAGGTGTTGTAGTCGGCCTGTGTGAGGGCAGCCTTGGCCCACTCTATATAGGTGAGCACGTCGTTGGCGTTGCGTATACCCTTGTAGCTTTGGTCCCAGATGCCTGTGAGGGCATCGCCTGGGTTCTGGGTGCTGGCATAGTTGGACATCTTCTGTAGGAAGAGGTTGTCGGAACTGGTTCCGCCGCCTACCCACACGTCGTCTGCCATGATGTCGCTGCAGAGCTGTAGCGGAGCATACTGCACGTTGTTCCAGTCGTACTGGCGCATGGGGTTGTAGGTGGAAACCACAGCTTCCATGATGTGCTCCTTGTTGCTGTAATATTCCTGCAGGGTGGCCTTGTCGGGAGGTGTTACGTCCAAGAAGTCATCCGAGCAGCTTGTCAATGTAAGGGGAGCGATGAGCGCTGCCATCAATACATATTTATATATTTTCTTTGTCTTCATAATGATAAGTTTTTTAGAGGTTTAGAATCCAAGGTTGAAGCCCACGGTGATGGTGCGGCTCTGAGGATAGACACCATAGTCGACACCCAGCGAAGTGGCTCCTGTGCTGTCGCCTGATGAGATTTCGGGGTCGAAGCCTGCATACTTGGTAAGGGTGAGGAGGTTCTCGGCTGCTACGAAGAGGCGCAGCTTGTTGACGAAGAACTTCTTGGTGATGAACTGTGGCAGGGTGTAGCCCAGCTGGATGTTCTTGAGTCTGATGTAAGAACCGTCGGTGATGTAGAGGTCGCTGCTCTGCCAGTTGGTTCCGTCGTTGATGACGAAGCGTGGGTATTTGTTGGAAGTGCCTGGACCTGTCCAGCGGTTGAGCAGATAAGAAGGAAGGTTGGCTGGTTGCACGTCGGTACGGCGTGTGGCATCAAAGATGTCGTTGCCGGCAGTGCCCTGCCACATCATCATGAAGTCGAAGCCCTTGTACTCGGCATTGAGGGTGAAACCGAAGGTCCAGTCGGGCATTCCCTTACCTATCTTGGTGCGGTCGGCAGCATCGATGGCTCCGTTGCCGTCAACATCGACGAAACGCACGTCGCCAGGCACAGCCTTAGGCTGCAGCAACTCGCTGTCCTTGTTGACCCATGCCTTCACCTCGTCCATGGTCTGGAAGATACCGGCTGTCTTGTAGCCGTAGAAGTATGGGAATGGTTCGTTGTTGGAACCGCGGGTGATGGTTCCGGTGTTCTGCATAGAACCGAGTTCCAAGAAGCCTGAGGTGTTGCCGAGGTTCTTCAGTTTGTTCTTCAGATAAGAGGCATTAGCCTTGGCATGGAATTTGGCCTTACCGATGTTCCACTTGTAGCTGGCTTCGAGCTCAAGACCCTTGTTCTCCATATCGCCCACGTTGCCAAGAGGTGCGCCGGCTCCCACATAGTTAGGGATAGGCATACTGATGATCATGCCGTTGGTCTTCTTGATGTAATAATCGAGGCTGAATGTCAGGGCGTTCTTAAAGAATCCCAAGTCGATACCTAAGTCGGTCTGTTCGCTCTCCTCCCACTTCAGGTCGGGGTTGGCAAGTGAGCCTGCCTGTACACCATTGACAACGGTCTCGCCCTTGCCCAGGATGGTGTTATAAGGCGAAGCTGTCCAGGCTGCATAGGTGAAGTCGCCGATGTTGTCGTTACCATTCTTACCCCAGCTACCGCGAATCTTCAAGTTGCTCAACCAGTCAGGAGCATGGAAGTAAGGCTCGTTGATGACGTTCCATCCCAAAGAGAAGGAAGGGAAGGTGGCGTAGCGGTTGTTGGCACCGAAGCGCGAACTACCGTCGCGACGTACGGTGAACTGTGCCATGTAGCGCTCGTCGTAGTTGTAGCTGGCACGGAAGAAGTAAGAACTCAGTGTGTGTTCGTAAGCAGGTCCTCCACTGGCAGACATCTCGCCACGGCTCTGGGCGGCACTCGTATTGTTCATGAAGGGCTTGTTTATGTCCTTGAGGTTCTGCAATGCACCATAGAGGTTCATGCCTGTATTCTGCATCGCACTCTGACCTGCCACCAAGTTGATGGTGTGCTTGTTGAAGGTCTTGTCCCAAGTCAGCACGTTCTCCAACTGCCATACAGTGCCGCGGTTGCTCGACTGGTGGGCGTTGGTGATAGTGGCCTTATTGTTTCCTGAGAGATAATAGAGAGGTGTGTAGCCGTCGCTTCCCCAGAATGAGAGGTCGGCTCCGTAAGAGATGCGGTATTTCACGCCGTAACCGATGTTGAGGTCGGCAGAGAAGTTGGCTACAAACTTATGGCTCCAGCCCAAGTCGCCAGGCAGCGAGAGCATGGCCAATGGGTTGTTCATTTCCTGATAGCTGCTTCCTGGAACTGTGTACATACGTCCGGCTCCATCGTAGAGCATGTACTGCTCGCCATAGAGATTGCTCTGAGCTTCGGCTGCTGCACCGCTCACGGTAGGAGTGAGGATAGGAGAGAGGTAGAGGGCTGAACCCAATGGAGAACCATACTGAGAGTTGGCGTCGATGGCCTTGCTCTTGACACGAGAGTAAGAGATGTTGGCGCTGATCTGCAGTTTGTTGAGCCAGTCGCGGTCCTTGGTGTCGTCGAAGAGCGTGTAGCTGGTATTGCTGCGAAGCGACAGACGGCTGTAGTTGCTTCGGTCGTAGTTGCCGCCTACGATACCGTCCTGATGATAGTAACCCATAGAGAGGTAATAATTGATCTTGTCGGAAGCGCCGCTGACGTTCACCTCGTGGTTGACAACACCGGCGTTGTCGTTGAACACCTCGTCCTGCCAGTCGGTGCCCTTGCCGTACTGATAAGGATCGGCATAGATAGGAGCCTGTCCTGCGTTGACAAGACCTTCGTTCATCATCACTGCATACTCGGTGGCGTTAAGCACATCGCGGTGCTTCCATGGGTTCTGCCAGCCGTAAGAGAAGTTGTAGTTCACGTGTACTCTGCCCTTCTCGCCGCCCTTGGTGGTGACGAGGATGACACCGTTGGCAGCACGTGTACCGTAGATGGCGCCAGAGGCAGCGTCCTTCAGCACCTCGATGCTCTCGATGTCGCTGGGGTTCAGATAGTCGATACCGCCCTCGATAGGCATTCCGTCAACGATGTAGAGAGGGTTGCTGTTGTTGATGGTTCCGATACCACGGATACGAACCTGAGAGGCTGCACCAGGCTGACCTGATGAGGCAGTGACGGTAACACCTGAGGCCAAGCCCTTCAGCGCATTGTCGACACGTACTGCCGCCTTGCCGTCGAGGTCGTCGGCGCTCACCTTGGCGATAGAGGCTGTTACGACGCTCTTCTTCTGAACACCATAACCCACTACCACTACGTCTTCGAGGGTGCGTGAGTCTTCCTTCAGCGTGATTTTCAGCTTGTCGGAAGCCTTCACCTCTTGAGTCACATATCCTATATAAGATACGACCAATGTTGTGTTGGGGTTGGCTTGAATCGTGAAGTTACCGTCCAAGTCGGAAACTGTACCTTGCGAGGTACCTTTTACTACTACTGATGCACCGATGATGGGTTCGCCACTCACGTCGGCGATGTTACCCTTACAGGTAATCTGTTGCGCCTGCATGATGGTTGCCACAAACAATGTCAGCATCACCATTAATAACCTTGTTGGTTTCATAAGCTAAATGTTTAGATTTTTGTTATTATTGAGTTTCGTTATTATTAGGTATGATGTAGGTGGACGACTTTTTCGTCTTCTACCGAAGCATTCGTTTTTCCGCTTGCAAATGTACTAAAAAAAATAGTCGGTAACAACCCAGTGATAAATAAAAGTGGATTTGCAAAGTAGAAAGTTTTTCTTATGTTTCTGATTATCAGTACTGTGCGAGAAACTTGAAAATCGAAATCAGTGGACGCTTTATAAAGCTGAACTTCGAGAAAAGGGCGCTTTCATCCTTCTTATGTGTTGACAAAAAGTAGAATTGTGTTTTTGTGCGATTTTGCTTCTGTTCGTATGTTGTCCACTTTCTTCTTATCTTTGATTATCTTTTAAACAGTTGATTATTAGTGGCTTGTGAATCTTATGGCACTTCTGTTGTTCCACTTTTCCATTTTATGCCGAAAAATGGGTGGATTTTTTGCTTAATTTTGCGGCAACAATCTGATTTTTTTAATAACTTTAAAAACTTAAATGAGTATGAAACATTTGAATTTACTTCTGTTTGCATCTTCCATGATGTTCGTGGCGCCTGCTTATGGTCAGGACTATAAACAGGTATGGGCGGACGAGTTCAACAACGTAGGTTCAGTAGACGAAAGAACCTGGAACTATGAGATTGGAAACCGTGACAACGGATTTGGCAACTGGGAATTGGAAAGCTATCAGAAAGCCAACGCTACCGTGGGTCTCGCTCCCGACGGAACCACCAAGGCACTCATCATCACTGCTAAGCCTGATCGTACTTCGGCACGACTCTTCACCAAGGACAAGGTGTCGTTCAAATATGGTAAGTTGGAAACACGCATCATGATCCCTAAGACTGCCAATGGTTTGTGGCCTGCCTTCTGGCTGCTTGGCAACACGGGAACATGGCCTTCGTGCGGTGAAATCGACGTTTTGGAGATGGGACATTTTGACGGAATCAAGAACGGCACTCAGGAGAAATACTATAGCGGCGCCTGCCACTGGGGTGTTTATCAGAATGGAGGCTATCCCAACTATTGCAAGTTCACTACCTCACCTACGAGCCTGCAAGACGGCAAGTTCCACAAGTTTGTATTGGAGTGGACGCCCGATGTCATCAACATGTATCTCGACGACGCTGCTAAACCTTATTATAGCATGGACATCAGCGACAGAAGTCTGAATACATCGCCAGGCAACTATTTCAACAAGCAGTTCTATATGCTCGTCAACTTGGCGATAGGTGGCAACTTCACTGGCGTGAACAATGCTGCAGCCGTTACTGCCCTCAGTTCTGGCGAGAAGAAGATGTATGTAGACTATATTCGCCTTTACCAGAAGGAGGGACAGGAGTGCTACACCATCAACGGAAAAACCGTCGATAATATGAAAGAGGACACTCATTTCGAGGACACAACCACCAAGTTAGGAGAATATGGCTACAAGTCGCTCGATGCTGCAGGTAAGTCGGTCTTCGACTTCTCTAAAGGTTCAGACTACGTCATTATCAGCGCTTCCACCGGTGTAATGCAGCAGATGGGTGAGAAAATCAAAGCCGACTATTCGGTAGACAACACCAACCAGTACCTCTATATCTGGGAGAACACCTATGCGCCAAGCATTGGAACAGGTGTCAATTCCTTCGGACTCAACGAGGATTACTCTGTTTTTACCGTTACCCAAAAAGGATGGTCAGGATTGGGCTTTTACGGATTGAAAGACCTCTCCATGCTCGACGACAGCTACTATCTCCATTTCTCGATGAAGGGCGACGATGCTCTCTTGCATGCTTCTCATGCGATTCGTGTAGGTGCGGCCAGCTTCACTATCGGCAACAACCCTGTGGAGGGCATGATTTTGGGCGACTACAAACGCGATGGCGAATGGTACAGTTTCGACATTCCTTTCAGCAAGCTCAAGAAGATGGCAGGAACTGTGTTCCCCGACAAGGACGGTGGTGCTGCTGCCTATAGAGAGAATGCTATCAGCGCGCTCAGTGGTGGAAATGCAGGCACAAAACTTACCTTCGACAATGTGTTCTTCTATAAGAAGCAGGGTGGCAGCGAGACTCCTGATGTCGACGCTACGCTCGGAGAATTTGGATCCAAGTCGCTCAACGCCGAAAACCAGTCGACTTTCGACATTGCATCGGGTTCCGACTACGTGCTCATCGCCACTGGCAGCACCTTTGCCAATCAAGTAAAGGACGCAGGCAAGGTAAAGGCCGACTACAATGTCGACAATAGTCGCTATAACTTCAACCTCTGGGAGGGCACCATGACAGGCGCTACACCCACAGGCACCAACAGCTTCGGCTACAACGAGGAATACTCCTGCGTGAAGGTTGCTGGCGGAAAAGGTTGGTCGGGCGCCGGCTATGCTCCTGCAGCAGCCACCGATATGAGCATGATAGACGACAGTTACTGGCTCCACTTCTCAATGAAGACAACCAATGAGATCAGCAAGAGCGCTCCTTATGCCATCGTCATTGGCGAGAATGCTCACTTCACCATTGGCGCTGCTCCTTTCGAAGATGGAGATAAGAAATATGCAGTACTTGGCGATTTCTATCGCAACGGTGAATGGTACAGCTTCGATATTCCAATGACAGAAATCAAGAAATATGGCACTCCTGCCTTCTGGGGTAATAGTTCTTACAAAAATAACATCCTGAGTGTCCTTGCTGGCGGAACCAACGGTGTAGAGGTGAATCTCGACGGTGTCTTCTTCTACAAGAAGATTACTACTGGTATCCAGGCTTCTACTGCAGATAAGAAGCAGCAAGCCAAGGTGCTCGGCATCTACGACCTCACTGGCCGCCGTGTCAGTGATATGAATGCTGGTGGCATTTACATCGTACGAACCAACCAAGGAAACTTTAAGGTGAAAAAGTAATATTTAAAGGTAAAAAAGTAAAAGGGTAAAAAAGTAAAAACAACTTTCTCAAATGGGGAAGTTAAGATAACTTCTCTAACTTCTGCACATGAGAAAGTTCAATAAATCAGGTACAAGGGGGCGTTTCATCAAGATGAAATGCCCCTTTTATCTTAATATTTTTCAAAACGAAGAAATAGATAAACAATAGATAATCAGTTACTTATGCTCTTTTTGTTGCTTCGTGAAGCCACTTTTTTACCCACAGCCGAAAAGCGAAACGATAAAAAGAGTAAATTTGCAAGCGAAAACTTAATAGTGTAATTAAAAGAACTATGCTTATGAATAGGAGAATTTACAAATTGTTACTTTTCTGTATGGTTAGCATGTTTTCTGTTTTTGTGCATGCTGCCAATACGCTGGAAGTAACTTATCAGATTGGTAACACCCAAAAAGTCACTTGTCTATGGCCGTCGTTATAAAAGATGAACGCGTAAAAATATATCGTAGCTTTAGTTCTTTCAGAACATCATTGGCACAGATTAGGAATAACAACACATACAAACATTATAACTTTGCGTACAAATTTAAATAACTCAAGTTTCGCAAGTGGGCTAAGAGCTTCTGCCCCTTCAGGGCGTGTGGGGCAAAACTTGCGAAACTTCAGTAAATAATAACTAAAAAGAAAGGAGTGAGTTTCTCAGATTTTATTTGAATTTTTGCAATGTCATTCAGAGTTTTATTTGTTTTTTAAATGCAACACTAAGATAAGTGAAACTTCTGACATGACATAATCCTGGGCAACTTTTTGTTGCTAAGGTCTTTTAAAAGTTTAATTAATAATAGTGTTGCGGAATTATGGATATGAAAAAAAATATACTTTTATCAATGATCTTGCTCGCTTTGTGCTTGATACAGGCTTCAGCGGACACTTATTACTTCAAAATCCAGCTTTCCACTGCGGATGGTAAGCCGGGAGCATGGTCTAATTATATTAAGGTAGATGCTGTTGATAATGGGAAAGTCGTCAATGGTGTTAAGCAATATGATTATCCTAACGGACTGAGAACACTTCTTAATGGAGGGACTGTAAAGGATGATGAAAATCCAGTGAACACCTATGAATTGCCCAAAAAAGACAATAAAGTAGATCTGGATAGAATTTATGGTATTGCATTTGCCAATGGGAAAGGAAAAGATAATAGTGCACAACAAAACATAATGGAGGGAGATGAATATGAAGCGTGGAAGGAGATACGTGGGCACATCAAATATCTCGGATTGCGCGAGTATATACGTGATTCATATAATGATAATAGCTATTTAATGTATATGGATAATGTTGAAGAGTTGGAATTGCCTAAATATGGTATGAATGTAGGAAGTGGGGATGATGATGGTAAATATTATTTCGCTAATGCTCATAAACTGAATAAAATAACTATATGGAGCGATGTTAAGGGTGCCCCCGTAGATATAACAGATGATGCGGTAACGGATATAACGGATAAAAAATTGCTGAATATTGTTGGAAAATTAATGTTTGCCAATTGTTGGGCCTTGAGTACCAAATATATAAACCGATTGATAAAGGATGTTACAGAGATAAAAGACAATGCTTTTTTCGCAGATGACAAATATCGTGGTAATTTCTCTGACGAAACAGGCAATACAATTATTGAGATACCCAGCACAGTAAAGAAAATAGGATATCAGGCTTTTTATAATCGACTGAAAGTTACCGGACTGAATATTCACGGAAATGGTGGCTTGGAGATTGGTTTTGAAGCATTCAGAGGATGTGATGAACTGGCAAAGATAAAGATAATGCAAACTCAGGATAAACTTAGAATATATAAAAATGCATTTAGGGGCTGCAAACAGTTGAATGCCTTTGAAGGCATGGATAAAGCTAAGATAACCTATCTTGAAACTGGTGTATTTGGTGACTGTCGATCCATGACCAGCGATTTTGTTAATGGTGTGTTACAGAATTATGCAGACAATGGTGAGGGAACGAAGATTCCTGCTTATCTGTTTTTTGGCTGCAACGGACAAGATGGACATGATGGAAAGGATCCGGATAAGGATGAGAATAAAAATAAAAATGTTTGTTCTTTTACCGATTTGAATATTCCTGCACAGTTTACTGAAATAGGAGATGGTGCATTTGCTTCTACTGGTGATGCTAAAATAAAGTTGAAAACTATCACAGTGAACAGTGAGATGGCTCCTAAGTGCCTAAAAGGGGAAACGGACGAATATGCAGGAATTAAAAATAAAAGCGTGTTTGATGGGCTGGATCCAAATATGACAACTGTAATCTTTGCTAATAAAGCAGAAAACTGGGAGGAAACTGAGACAACTGGTTTTTTGACCTATATGAATGATGGGTCTGAGTTTCAGCGTCTTCTCACAAAAGACCTATATAGTAATCATACAGAATATATTAATGTGCCGCAGCAACATGCGATAGTAAGATTGCACAGAACACTTAAGAAGGGTTGGAACACCATTTGTCTGCCTTTTGGAGTGAATTACAGATATTGTAGTTTGTGGGGTGACGATTATAAAACCAAACAGGCTCACAATGCACGCATCATAGTGAATGGGCTTACCAATAATGATAGCGAGGCTAATAGTAATAATTTCACAATGGGTGTATACCGCGGCTATTGGAAAGAGGGTAAGACTTTCATGTTTCTCCATTATACCGATTTTGATGCTTATCCGCTTGATTTATGTGAGACATTCCTTGTTAAGATGAGAGAAAAAGATATTGCAAACGATGGTATTTATACGTTTAGAAATGTTGATTTGAACTACCGCTGGTTTGCAAATGGAGCAAGTGGAAATGATGGGGATTGGACGCTTAAAAAAACATATTCTGCTGAGGAAATGTTACAGCAGGTAAAGGATTTTGATGGTAGTGTGAATACTGATGCGATACCATTTAAAGATAAGGCATCCTATGATGAATATGTGCTTAAAGGTTCTCTTGTTCAGTGCACGGGCATTGTGGGGGATTCACAAGGTAGAATAACAACCGATGATTATTTCTTTCAGTCCCAAAACGGCACGATGAAACTCTATCCCTATACAGCTAATAAAAAATATGGTATCCGTGGGTTCAGTGGGTGGTTTCATCGTAATAATAGTATCTCGAATGCTCATGAACTTTCTTTAAGTTTGTTTGATGATAGTAGTATCACTCCTATAGAAACAGTAAAGGAAGATGACTTGAATAGAGACACTTCTGGCAAAGTTTATAGCATCAGCGGAGTGCTTGTGAAAAACAATGCCGCCGATCTGAATAATCTGCCAAAGGGCATTTATGTCGTGAATGGAAAAAAATATGTAGTCAAATAAAAAAAAGCAACAATGAAAAAGGAATATATAAAACCGAAAATCATTATTATAAAAACATGTAATGATGATGCTTTGTGCCAAATGCAGACAGTATCGCTTTATGATATCGGCAAAGACAAGCCTATTGAAAATATTGCCGGCGAAGGTGGCGAAGAAGGACCGGACACCGGCGAAGGTGGATTCATTTGGAATGACTAACAACTTTGTTTCACGTTTTTCAAAAAAGTACAAAGCATGAATACATTGAAACAAACTCTGTTTTTATTGCTCATTCTCGTATTTTCGGGAGTGAGCAAAACTATTGCCCAATCCACTGGCGTGTATGTAGGTGGACATATCCGACGTGAACGTCCCGGTACCATCGAGAAATTACGCAATTCTGGTTTCACATACATCATTCTCTTCAATATCAACGTTGAGCCCGATGGTACACTGACTACAGATGGCGAGACGGTATGCAAAGATGGAAAGTATGTGTTTGGTAACACGCAACCCAACTATGTCTCTGACATAAAAAAACTAAAACAGGCACCAACAACCATAAGTAGAATAGAAATATGTATAGGTGGTTGGGGTAACGAGTCTTTTAGTCGCATCAAGGAACTTATTAATAGTCATGGTGTAGGAAGTGGTACCATCTTGTATAAGAATTTTAAAGCGCTTAAAAATGCCATTCCAGAGATTGATGCTGTAAACAACGATGATGAGCATTGCTACGATGTCGCAACGGCTGTTAAATTCCACCAGATGATGTATGAATTGGGGTATAAAACAACTATCGCGCCATATACGAACCGTAGTTTTTGGGAAAATCTTGTTTCTCAGTTGGGCGATAGATGTGATAGGGTACTTATACAGTGTTATGATGGCGGAGCAGGAAACAATCCATCCGACTGGCATTTAGGTAACAGAGCTGTCCATGCAGGAAGAATGAATTACCAAGAAGGTGGTGTAGATGCATGCGTAGCTCAGATGGAGTCATGGAAGAAAAATAATGGAGTGAGCGGAGGTTTTATTTGGCTTTATAACGATGAAACATGGAATCTTAATCAGTGGGCAACGAGGATGCTACGTGTGTTTGGTACAAAAAAGTGCGATGACAATATAGCAATTCTTTATGCAGATTCCGACTATCGTGGTTATTCAAAATCATTGGGCGAGGGTAGCTACACTCAGGCAGATCTCGCCATGTATGGCATTAGTGCTAAGGATATATCATCGTTGAAGGTCACAAAAGGCTTCAAGATTACACTCTATGAGAATGCTGATTTCACTGGTAATTCAAAGAGTTGGACAACAGACGCTTCTTTTGTTGGTGGGGATTGGAACGATAAGGCTTGTTCGGTGCGAATCGAACCAAATGGTAAGAGCGGTCTGTCGGGTAACTTCAAAATCATGAACCGCAACAGTGGTAAGTATCTTGACTTGGATAATAACAAGACTGATAACAATACCGCAATCGTCCAGTTTGATGACGAGGGTGTAGATGCCTCTCAGACGTGGACATTTACAGAGGTGATGAAAGGTAAGGGTGTCTACTCCATCTGCTCCTATGGTAATAAGAACCGAGGTATGGATGTCGTTGATTTTTCTAAGGATAACGGAGCTCAGGTGCAACTATACGACTATTTGGGTAATCCTCATCAACAGTTTATTCTCTACGACTGTGGTGAAGGCTATTATCAACTTGTAGCTCGTAACAGTGGTAAAGTGGTAGAGATTCCACAATCAAGCAAAGGAAATGGTGAATGGATAAAAATCTACGACAACAATGGCTCCCACACACAACAGTGGGCCGTGGTTGAGAACCGATACGACGAGGCTTCTGCAGTTACATTGTATACCGATGCAAGCTATAAGGGTAAAGCTGTGACCCTTTCTGAAGGCACATATAACCTCAGTCGAATGGGGCTTTACAATCTGAAGGACAATGATATGAGTTCTTTGAAGGTCACTCCTGGTTTCAAGGTTACAATCTATGAGGATGACAATTTCAATGGCAAAAGTAAGTCATACACAGCCTCTGAGAGTTTCGTTGGTGAAGAATGGAATGATAAGATGTCTTCGTTGAAGGTTGAGGCATACGGAAAGAGTGGACTGTCAGGTGACTATAAGTTGCAAAACCGCAACAGTGGTAAGTTTCTTGATTTGGACAACAACAACACAGACAATAATACAGCCATCGTTCAATATGATGATGAGGGCATAGATGCAACGCAGATATGGACATTGACAGAGATTGGTGGTGAAAAAGGTGTTTATTCTATATGTACTTCAGTCAACAAAAGGCAAGGTATGGATGTAGCCGATTGGTCGAAAGACAATGGCGCCCAGGTGCAACTCTATGAATATAGCGGCCACAGGAATCAACAGTTCATCGTTGTCGAAAAGGGTGATGGTTATTATCAATTTGTTTCACGTCTTAGTGGTAAAGTGATAGAGATACCGAGCTCGAGCAAGGACAATGGCGAGTGGATAAAGCTATATGACAACAATGGCACCAATACGCAACAGTGGAAATTCGTTAGTCCGTCAGTCTATTCTGGCATCGCAAACACCGAAAGTCTCTCTGGGATGAACCTCAGAAAAGAGGGCAATACCATCATCGTGACAGGTGCAAAAGGCAAAGAATTGACTATCTATGATGTAAGCGGAAGACTGATACGTTGCGAGAGGGTTCTATCGAACGTAGACTCAATATCCATCTATGACCAACCTTCAGGAATTTATGTGATAAAGGTAGCTCAAGAAATATTCAAAATTAGATTTTGATGCTAATAAAGACGCTTATAATTGTTTAATACAAAAACTAAAGACTTATGAGATTTAAAAACTTATTAACCATTTTATTACTCTTCGTTGCTACATTGCTTTGGGCAGAGCCTATAACACAGAGTACTGCGCGAAAGAAAGCAGTAATCTTTGCAAGTAAGCATGGTAAGACTATAGCTGAAGATGTAAAAAACCTTTTTAAAGTGAGAGGCAAGACTAAAGCACAAGCAATGCCGTATTATGTATTTAATACCAATGATGATAACGGTTTTGTTATTGTTTCGGGAGATGACCGAACAGCGGAGATCCTTGCTTACTCGGATAAAGGTCGTTTTAATGCAGATGAAATACCAGATAATATGCGCGAATGGCTTCGTTATTATGCCCATGTGATAGGTGCGTTGGAATCCACATCGTCTGTCAAAGCGTCTAGTACCACATTATATGATAATGGACTACGTGAAGCCAATAGCGCTATCTCTCCCCTTCTATCTTGCACCTGGAATCAAGGTAGTCCTTATTATGATCGCTGTCCGTTAGTTGAAGGGCGCAGATGCTACACAGGTTGCGTATGTACAGCTGCTGCACAAGTGATGTATTATCATCAATGGCCTAAATCTGCTACCACTAATATTTCAGAGCATTCGTTTACATATAATGATAGGAGATACACGGAAAACGAACTAACACCTGTTGTCTTCGATTGGAAAAGCATGAATAACAGTTATCGTGATGGTCAATCAGATCATTCGGCAACTGCTGTCGCTGTACTCATGCAATATGTAGGGCAGGCCATTAAGTCTGGCTATGGACCTGATGGAACTGGATCAAGTTTTACAGAAGTGGAGAATGCCTTAAAGAACAACTTCGGTTACGATGGAAATATTCAACATCTTTTTCGTAACAATTATAGTAACGAAGCATGGGAAAGTTTGATATATCGAGAATTGGCAGAGCGCCGGCCGGTCCTCTATGCAGGCACATCAAGTGGTGGAGCACATGCATTTGTATGTGATGGATATGATGGAAACGGTCTTTTTCATATCAATTGGGGATGGGGAGGAATGTGCAACGGCTACTTCAAACTATCCGTTTTGAACCCTAACGACAATAGTGGCATGGGTGCAAGTAGTTCAAAAGACGGCTATTCCATGAATCAAGATGTGCTCATTGGGATACAACCTCCATCGAAACACGCCGATAATCCTGTGGCAACATTTTATTCTGATATCGACTACAAAGGTAAGGCTGTGGACTTACCAGAAGGAGAGTTTTTGCTGTCCTCATTACAGTCATATGGGATAACAAACGATGATATATCGTCGTTGAAGGTGAAGAGTGGTTTCAAAGTCGTTGTCTATGAGAATGATGGATTCGGCGGGAAGAGCAAATCTTACACAGCTTCTACTGCTAATATGGGTTCTGAGTGGAACAAGCAAGTATCATCAATAAAGATCGAACCAAATGGTAAGAGCGGTCTATCGGGTAACTTCAAAATCATGAACCGCAACAGTGGTAAGTATCTTGACTTGGATAATAACAAGACTGATAACAATACCGCAATCGTCCAGTTTGATGACGAGGGTGTAGATGCCTCTCAGACGTGGACATTTACAGAGGTGATGAAAGGTAAGGGTGTCTACTCCATCTGCTCCTATGGTAATAAGAACCGAGGTATGGATGTCGTTGATTTTTCTAAGGATAACGGAGCTCAGGTGCAACTATACGACTATTTGGGTAATCCTCATCAACAGTTTATTCTCTACGACTGTGGTGAAGGCTATTATCAACTTGTAGCTCGTAACAGTGGTAAAGTGGTAGAGATTCCACAATCAAGCAAAGGAAATGGTGAATGGATAAAAATCTACGACAACAATGGCTCCCACACACAACAGTGGGCCGTGGTTGAGAACCGATACGACGAGGCTTCTGCAGTTACATTGTATACCGATGCAAGCTATAAGGGTAAAGCTGTGACCCTTTCTGAAGGCACATATAACCTCAGTCGAATGGGGCTTTACAATCTGAAGGACAATGATATGAGTTCTTTGAAGGTCACTCCTGGTTTCAAGGTTACAATCTATGAGGATGACAATTTCAATGGCAAAAGTAAGTCATACACAGCCTCTGAGAGTTTCGTTGGTGAAGAATGGAATGATAAGATGTCTTCGTTGAAGGTTGAGGCATACGGAAAGAGTGGACTGTCAGGTGACTATAAGTTGCAAAACCGCAACAGTGGTAAGTTTCTTGATTTGGACAACAACAACACAGACAATAATACAGCCATCGTTCAATATGATGATGAGGGCATAGATGCAACGCAGATATGGACATTGACAGAGATTGGTGGTGAAAAAGGTGTTTATTCTATATGTACTTCAGTCAACAAAAGGCAAGGTATGGATGTAGCCGATTGGTCGAAAGACAATGGCGCCCAGGTGCAACTCTATGAATATAGCGGCCACAGGAATCAACAGTTCATCGTTGTCGAAAAGGGTGATGGTTATTATCAATTTGTTTCACGTCTTAGTGGTAAAGTGATAGAGATACCGAGCTCGAGCAAGGACAATGGCGAGTGGATAAAGCTATATGACAACAATGGCACCAATACGCAACAGTGGAAATTCGTTAGTCCGTCAGTCTATTCTGGCATCGCAAACACCGAAAGTCTCTCTGGGATGAACCTCAGAAAAGAGGGCAATACCATCATCGTGACAGGTGCAAAAGGTAAAGAATTGACTATCTATGATGTAAGCGGAAGACTGATACGTTGCGAGACAATAGATTCTGTCAAATATTCCATGTCTTTGGATAAAATGAAGGCAGGTATCTACATCATGAAAATAGATTCCATTGCTAAAAAGATACGGGTCGAGCTGTAACATTGCTATATTCTATAATCTAATAATTGAACTTTAGCAAGTTCAGAAGTTAAAGAAGTTAAAGAAGTTATCACTCCCTTCGGTCGTTAGAAGTTATAGCCAACAGCCTTTTTGGTTGAAAATTTAGCTGTAAAGCATTTGGCTTTAACTTCTCTAACTTCTTTAAATTCTTTAACTTCCCCATTTGCGAAAATTGAGTACTAATAATTCAAAATTAACTATTATGAAAAAAAATCGTGTTTTATTGTTTTTAACGTTATTCTGCGTGGCAATTCTGAAAGTCCATGCACAAAAAATTCCTATTGAGATAGTGAACAATTCTGTTTTCCCTGACGACAAGGTATATGTGGCTATCATTGGTAAGAAAGTGAGTGATGATGCTCCTATTTATTATGACCTCATAGCCAACAATGCAAGTGATGCTGCACTCAGGACCCTTACTGTCAATACAAACACTCTGCATAAGTTCAACGGAGATAGAGGTTATGCCAATGTGTTTACGCCGCTGAATCAGATAAAAAACAAAACCATTTACGTAGATAAAACCCATGCTTGCCGTATGTTTTTTGGTTTCAATTCACCACTTTACCTACACGTAAACGATAATAATGGTGGGTATGCAGGAGCTGACATGCAAAACCCTTCCGACCCGAATATCGATCTGCGATGGGAACTTATTGAATTTACTTATGATAGGTATGGTGTGATGTTTATCAATACCACACGTGTTGATGCATTCCAATATCCCATGGGATTGGAACTATATGGAAATGCTTCGGCAGGTGCCAATAATCCATACACCAAGCGTGGAGAGGTGAATACCTATGAGGAGATTATCAATCGCTGGAAGACACAAAACGAAGGTAATATCTTCTCTAACTGTCTGAAGAACAATATAACTCATGATCAATTGGGAGGTATTATTATGCAACCATCTAAAGTGGCAGAGGTGAAGAATACTGGATATTTCGATGGCTACATCAACCGTATCTGGAGCGAGTTTCGCAATAAAGACATACACGTAAACATGGGCAACCAATTAGGTGTTTGGCGTGGACGTGTGAATGGCAACAACTTCGTCTTAATAAGTGAGTCAGGACCTCGTCAAGGGCAGACGGCCATTGTAGGCAAGCCTACCTCCATTGATGTGATAGAAGGTGCAGGAGAGTTTGCAAAATCCCATGGCAACAGTGCAGATCTTCCAGTACAAGCCATGTTCTGTGGAGCGATGAATCGTGGAGTGATAAAAACAAATCTTGCAGATGGCGAACTGCAGGATTGGGGAGATACAGGAAGCTTCTTCAACACCGATGTATGTAACCCTTATGTGAAATTCTTCCATCAGAAAGACATCAGTTACGACGGTTATACCTATGCCTTCGCATACGATGACACATTTGACCAAAGTGCAACATGTGTCACCAGTCATCCAGAACGTGCCGTGGTAACTATTGGTGGATTTAAAGGACAGTCTGGGACAGATCATCCTATACCAGAAGTTACTGCTGCTCCTATCCCTCATCACACAACTGACAATGTGAAATCGGTTTATAGTGATACTTACACTTCGCTTGTTCCGCGTATGTTTATTGGCTCTTGGCATCAACAGACAGCTACACAGAGTGTCAGCCTTGACGGCAACAATACACTCAAGTGTTCCAACTTTAATTATGTCGGAATTGAGTTTGGTGGTCCTGAGATAGACGCAACAGATATGGAATATCTCCATTTGGATATCTATCCTCTATCTTCTTTTACGATCAATGTATACCCAATATGTCGTAACAACGATGGGAGTGTCAACGACCAATTGAAAAAACCTATTAATCTCATAGCTAATCAATGGAATAGCATAGATATCCCTATGAGTGATTTTGTTGGACTCAACGCTTCCAGGATCTTCCAGTTCAAGTTTGATAACGGTAAAGGAGAGACCTTCTATCTCGACAATCTGTATTTCTACAAGAATGGTTCTTCTAGCGGAATAAGTAGCATAGAGACCCACACACAGGATAATCATGCGTGGTACAACTTGCAAGGTCAGCGTATGAACGATGGTGCAGGCTCATTGCCAAAGGGAGTGTACATACATAACGGAAAGAAGATTTTTGTGAAATAACATAAAATAATAAAAACTCATGCGGAAGATTCTTCCGCATGAGTGATAACCAGATCAGTGACATGAGTCCAGTATGTGGTCAAATAATTAAAAATATGAAGAAACGAATTCTTTTTGCAAAAAACTTTTTCCTTGTAGGTTTATTGCTATTAACTTCTTTACAAGTCATAGCGCAAAAAGCCCGTGTGATGATCACTACGGAAAACAACAGTAAACTCTTGTCAGAGACAATACTGAAAACCACAAAAGGTAGACCTGCATCCAACTATGTGCGTATCAATACAGACCGTCAATATCAGACGGTAGATGGTTTTGGCTTCGCTCTTACCGGAGGGACGTGTTACAATCTAATGCGAATGAGTGTAGGAGAACGTGATGCACTTCTTAAGAAAATATTTTCAGAGCGCCAGGGTTATGGTGCGAGTTATGTGCGCATAAGCATAGGATGTAGTGACTTTTCTCTTTCACGCTATACTCTTTGCGATGTAAAAGGCATAGAAAATTTTGCCCTTCAAAGTGAAGAAATTGCGTATGTGATTCCCATTCTAAAAGAAGTGCAAGCCATCAACCCCAAGCTGAAAATCATTGCCGCACCATGGACTGCTCCTAAATGGATGAAGGTGAGTCAGAAAAATGGGGATGTTCCGTATGATAACTATGTAGGCGGACATCTGAATAAAACTTGTTATTCGGACTATGCGGACTATTTCGTAAGGTTTCTGAAAGCGATGAAAAACAACGGAATAACAATCCATGCGGTGACTCCACAAAATGAACCTGGAAACGGAAACAACGAAGGAGGAGCTATGCTCATGGATGTTGAAGAGGAAATAGCTTTTGTTAAGGTTCTTGCCACAGCCTTTCACAATGCAGGACTGAGTACCAAGATATATCTTTTTGACCACAATTTTGATAACGAACAATATGCCGAACGGGTAGCAAAGTCCTTGCGGTCATCTTCGTTTCTTGGTGACGATCTTGTGGAAGGTGCCGCTTTTCATAACTATGGGGGTGACCCTACAGCCATGGCTACGTTTTATAATAACACGGGTCTGAAGTCAATCTATACTGAGTCAAGTATAGGCTCGTGGAACGATGGACGTAATCTAAATGGCAAGCTATGCGGAGAATTCAACTGGTCGGGTTTGCGTGCGTTGCAAAACCAGAGTAGTGCATTTATAGCATGGAACCTGCTTCTCGACTATAATGGTCATCCTACCACCTTATCTAATAGTACTGTGTATGGCAATATAGAAATAGATCCAAGTAGTTATGCGCTCTCTACGGTACGCTACAATCGCGATTATTATATCATTTGCCATCTTTCTTCTGTCATCCGACCTGGTGCGGTAAGATGTGACTATATAGAGAATGGTGTACCAAGAGATGACTGGAACTTCAATTATGTCGCACTAAGAAACTCGGATGGCACCACAGCTTTTGTCATTAGTAATAAGACATCGGTCGAAAAGCATATCAACCTTGCTTCGAATAGCGAATATGTGAACGTAGATATACCTGCTAAAAGTGTTGTTTCTGTCCTTTTGGGAGATACAGAACAAAATGCCGTGACCTTTGGTGGTATGGAGATGATTCCGTCAGATAACCGAAATAGTTTTTCTATCAATACCTATCTTGAAAAGGGCAAAACATACACTGCTGTAGGCGATGATGCCTTCAGTTCACCTGACTTCTATGAAGATCCTGATTTTTTCATCAAGTTAGGAAATGGTCGTTTCACGTTTACGGCTCTCAGTGGTTATTATAACATCAAGTTTGTCCCCGCAACGAAGAGTTTTCGTATATACGCCTCTCATGAGAATGGGAATCCATTGAGTCTTAATGCAGATGGCACCGGTGCCTTATGGGTTATTGGCAGTGATGGATTGCATAAACCGTATTATAGTATCATAAGCAATCAGAGCTGGTGGACTGATACCGACCATGCTACATGTATGGCACCCGTGGGCAACAAGAGATACCAACTGACACTTACTGCAGGTCGTCAACTGAATGTAAATCATGTTGACTTTAAATTTTTCGGACAGGCAGGATGGGGTGTTGAATTGAATCCTACAGGTGAATACCGCATCTCTTCCAGGAGTGATGTGTTTCTCATAGGGCATAAGGCAGTGAATGGGCATAGTGATGGCAATGTGTATGTGGCTGACGGTGTGACGCTACAAGAAGGAAGAACCTTTCGTTTTATCGTTGACATGTCGGTTCCCTCGCTGCCAGTAATGTCTGTTGATGATATATCTACGGGCATAAAACATCCTGAAGTATCTGCTGATGGTCTTTCCCACGAGTGGTTCACACTTTCAGGTATAAAGATCGAACGGCCACATAAAGCTGGTGTTTATTTATGTAATGGGAAAAAAATCATAATCTTATAAATATCTGACTGAAGTTTCGCATGTGGTTCAAGTACGGGCTGAAGGCCCAAAAGCTCCAAAAGCAGCACGCCCTGAAAGGGCAGAAGCTAAGCCTTATAACCCCTGGACATCTTGGGATTAAGACTTACTTATTATAAAGGAAATGCGGGATTGAGTTGATTGCTCAATCCCGCATTTTATTTTTTTTGCTGTTGAATTTAAATCGCTAACTACTCAGTACCTCTATTGAAACACTTGAATAGAAAAGCCTCGAAAAATGAAAGCGGCTTCGATAGTCAATGAAGCCTATTTCGTAGAGCAATGAAAGCGGCTTCGTAAGCAGTTGAAGCCTATTGCATTTGTGGTTTAACGATTTTAGTCAGCGCTCCACAATCTGCTGCAACTCACTGAGGGAGGTTGCCACTTCGATGTAGTCGTGCCAGTTGCCACGAATCATGCCTTGCGAAGCCATGTCGTCGAGGAGGGCGATGGTGGAGTTCCAGAAGCCCTTCATGTTGTAGAGAATCACCTTTTTGCTGTGATAGCCAATGGTGTGGGAGGCTGCCACAGTGAAGATTTCGTCGAGAGTGCCGATGCCGCCAGGGAGCGCCACGACGATGTCACTCTGAGAGAGCAGCAAGTCCTTGCGGTCGCTGAGATTGTCGCAAGGAATCTCTACGTCGAGGTCGGGAAAAGTCTTGCCGCCTCGCTCTACAATGGTGGGAACTACGCCTATGGCTCTGCCGCCATGCGCCTTGACTGCCTTGCCGATGGTGTTCATCAGGCCGATGTTGCAGCCGCCGAAAACTAAATCGTGCCCTTGCTCTGCCATCCACTTGCCCATCTCCTCTGTGAGACGGAAGTAGTCGCTGTCAATATGGGCGTTTGCTGAACAGAATACTGCTATTTTCATTGTTATTATGTTTTTTATGTTTTGCCGAGTGCAGGATATCTTATGCAAAGATTACACCAACGAGCGCAATGAAAGCTTGCTTTCAGATTGCCGAGTGCAGCTAATCTTATGCAAAGTTAAATAAAAACTTTGGATTTGATTTCTTTTTCTGACTATTATTTCTTACTTTTGCAAACAATATAACTAATCTACCATTGCACAGATGACTAAAAACAGAATAATAAGATATTTTTTGATGTGGATTTGCTGTTTGTCGAGCCACGTCGCTGAGGCTGTGCCGACCCTTCGGGACGGAGGGGCTTGGGCGAAGCAGGGCGTTACAGAGAGAAGGCTCAACGAGCTCGATGGACTGGCGCACCATCACGCAACGGGTCTCGTGCAGGACAGACAGGGAATGATCTGGGTGGCAACATGGAACGGACTGAGCCGATACGACGGCTATCGCTTCGTGTCGTTCAAGCCGAAGGCGGGCGATGGATGCTCGATGGGCGTGAACCGCATCAAGGATATTCGTATTCGTGATCCTTATATATATTGTAATGCGGAAGGCTACTGCTTTGTCTTCGATATCCGCACGGGGCGGTTTGATGACAGTCATCTCTCCTGGAACAAGGCGCTGCGCAAATGGGGCTTCTCCGGTCAGGGAACGAAACGGCTGAAGACAGCCGACGGAGTGGAGTGGGCAGTGGACTCTCTGGGCGTGAGGATGAGCTACCGCAAGCCGTGTTATGCTACGTGGCTGTTGAGGCAACCAGGATGTCAGGTGAGGGCACTCTTCCGCGACTGCGAGGGACGGATATGGGTGTGTTCGCGCGACGATGCCTCTGTGAGAATCTACAACGCCAATCTGAATCTTTTGGGATTTCTTGGAGCCGACGGCCGACTGCATGGCGAGAAGACTCCTTTCCGGTCGGCTGTGTACACGATGTTGCAAGACGAGGACGGCAGCCTATGGTTGGGATGCAAACCTGGTGGACTGTTGCATCTGTCGCCCCGTGCCGACGGCAGCTACGACATCAGCCGAATAGCGCTTGTAATCCGTGGTAGGGAGAAAGAACATCATGTTTACTCAATGCAGAAAGACCGATGGGGCAGACTGTGGGTGTCAACGCTGAACCATGGACTGTTCTGTCTTACCCGTACGGGAAAGAGTTGGAGGTGTCAGCCCATCGTCCTCTCTCATGACGACAAGACAGGCAAGTACTTGGGGGTGCGAATGATATATATCAGCCATCGTGACGAGCTGCTGGCGGGCACAACGCTTGGACTTTTCGCCACGAAGCTTACTGCCGCCAATCCAGCCTCGCTGCGCTTTATCCGGCATGAGCGTGAGGGCGGAAGAGACGGCAGCCTGAGTTGCTCTGCCGTCATGTTTATGGCGGAGGACAGGGCCAACAGACTCTATATCTGCACCGAGGGCAGCGGACTGAACATGGTGGAGCCCGGCATTTCGCTGATCAGCAAAGATGTGGACTTCAGACACTTCGACAGACGCGATTTGCCGGAGGACTTCCTCTTGTCGGCTTTCGCGTATGGACAATATATGTGGTTTGTGGGCACCAACGATTTGACGGGCGTGGACGTGGAACATGGACTATCGCTCTATTTCAGCCACCGCACATGGACCGATGAGCTGATTTTCTCGGATGCGCAGCCCCTGAGATGGAAAGGCGGCAAATGGCTCATGGGACTGATGGACGGTCTGGTGCTGATGGATATGGACCGGCTGACGAAGCGCACCAAGGCACCGCGCATCGTACTGACAAAGGTGTCGGTGGAAGAAGGCGAGATGATGGAGGCGGTGAGCGCCCACGACACCATCTGCCTCAATGAGACAGAGCGCAATGTGAAGATTGAGTTTGCTGCCATCGACTATGCCAACACCCAGTCGATAAGCTATAGATTCCAGTTGGACGGCGGCGTATGGAACACCTTAGAGAACAGCCACACGGTGACGCTGCTCAACCTTTCGCCCGGTACGCACACGTTGCGGGTGGAGTCGAAACTGCCCACAGGACAATGGGCGGGCAACGTGAAAGTGGTGACAATCTTCGTGAAACCAACCATCTGGCAGACTACTACCGCCAAGGTGCTGTATGTGCTGCTGGCGCTGTTGTTTATCTATATCGTGGTGTACGTGACGAGGACAATTCGCTCCTCCCACCGCAAGCAGAGGGAACTCTTGGGGCAGTATCTCGACCTGATGGAGAAATATGACAAGGAGAAACACCTCGTCGTGGCAGTCAAGGCTGCTGGGGCAGACAAAACTGCTGTTGAGGTGGCAGAAAAGGCTGCTGAGGAAATGGTTGTTGCCGACGGCCAACAGTCCTTGCAAGCCGACAACCGCAGCGTAGGCGAGGAGAGCCTGAGCGAGGAAGACCAGCGCTTCATGCAATGCGTGATGGAGTTTGTGGAACAGCACATCGACAATTCCGACCTCAGTGTGACCGAGCTGGCAGCCAAGCTGAACGTCAGCAAGTCGGGACTGAACCGCAAACTGAAGAGCCTGTTGGGTGTGGCGCCCAAGGAGTTTATCAACAAGGCACGCATGAACCGTGCCGTGGCGCTGTTGCATCACAGCGACCTTCCAGTGAAGGAAATCGCCTATCGTTGCGGTTTCAGCGATCAGAACTACTTCGGTAAGTGTTTCAGGGCGGCAATGGGCGTCAGTCCGTCTGAATATAGGCAGAAAAACGGGCTTTGAAACGTTTTTACCGAACATTTGGAACTTTTTTACCACTCATGTCGGGGTTTTTTGGCTACTTTTGCCCTCGACATTCTACTTCAAATATTTAAAAACTAATAGCAAAAACCTATGAGAAAAGTAGCGATTATTTTTATGAAGAAGTGTTCAGTACTATTGCTGATGCTTCTTTTCCCGTTAGGAGTGTTGGCGCAAAGCGTCACCGTTAGCGGACAAGTAACTGACGAGGCTGGTGAACCTATCATTGGCGCAAGCGTGAGGATTCCCGGCACTTCGGTGGGAGTGGTGACCGATATGGACGGCAATTACTCAATCTCTGTTCCGAAAGGAAAACAACTCGAAATCACTTATGTGGGTTACAAGAAGGAAGTGATCATTGCCAAGGAAGGCAAGATGACTGTCCAGTTGAAGGAAGATTCCAACATGCTTAACGAAGTGGTGGCTATCGGATACGGAACCGTAAAGCGCAAGGACGTGACAGGTTCAGTTTCTTCGGTAGGCAACACAGAACTCGTGTCGGTGCCTGTGGCTTCGCCTGTAGAGGCCATGCAGGGTAAGCTGGCTGGTGTGCGCGTCACCATGCCTGAGGGCAACCCCGACGCCGAGGTCATCATCCGCGTGCGTGGTGGTGGTTCTATCACCCGCGACAACACACCTCTTTATATAGTAGACGGTTTCCCCGTCAGCAGCATCTCCGACATTCCTACCAGCGACATCGAGAGCATCGACGTGCTGAAGGACGCTTCCTCTACCGCCATCTATGGTAGCCGTGGTTCCAACGGTATCGTGCTCGTCACCACCAAGAGTGGTAAGGCTGGTAAGGTGACTGTGAACTACAATGCCTATGTGGGCTTCAAGAAGGCTGAGGACAAGGTAGACGTGCTGGGAGTGGAAGACTATCTGAAGTGGCAGTACGAATTGTCGAGCCTCTCTACTGGTGCCAATGCCGGTAAGTACCAGCAGGTACTCGGCGGATGGGACAACATACCCAACATTATGAACTCGATGAAGACTACCGACTGGCAGGACGAGGTGTACGGACGCACCGGCAACGTGTTCAGCCATAATGTCAACATCTCGGGAGGTTCGGAGAAGTTGCGCTTCACAGCAGGATACAACTACATGAAGGAGAAAGCCATCCTGCTCACCTCTGACTTCTATCGCAGCAACCTGAACTTCAAACTCAACTATGAGCCCAACAAGAAGACCAAGCTCGAGTTCTCTACCCGTTACTCACGCACCAAGGTGAATGGCGACGGACAGAGCGACGCTACCGGCGACCAGAACTCTGTGCCTTCAGGCTCTTTCGGCCGTATCCGCCATGCTGTGGTACAGTCGCCTCTGACGGGCTCAGGAAGCCTTCTCTTCGATGAGAGCAACATCGATGACGGACTGGAAGACCCAATCACAGCCCTCAACGACAACTACAAGAAACGTGTTCGTGAGAACTTCAACATGAACGGAGCTTTCACATGGAAGATATTGCCCGAGCTTACTTTCCGCACAGACGTAGGTCTCGATATCTACAACAACGACTTCCGTTACTTCTTCGGCTCTACTACCTATGAGTCGCAGAACAACACCCTGGCAGAATACAAGAACATGCCGCTTACTACACGTACTCAGGTGAACCGCCGCACCGTGCGCAACTCCAACACTCTGCAGTACGACTTCTCTAAGATTCTGCCCAAGGCTCACAGCCTGAACCTCATGGTGGGACAGGAGAGCATCGTAAGCCGCGAGACACTGGCAACGACACGCATAGAGGGATTCCCTTCATTCTACGATGCCGACATGGCTTTCCACCTCTCTGCACAGGGCACTCCTACACGTGCCAACGAGTTCTACTATCCTGACGACAAGATGGTGTCGTTCTTCGGACGTGCCAACTACAGTTTCTTGGACCGCTATCTGCTTACCGCCACTCTGCGTGCCGATGGTTCAAGCAAGTTCTCTAAGGACAACCGCTGGGGCTACTTCCCATCAGTGGCAGCCGGATGGCGCATTATCGAGGAGCCTTGGATGAAGTCGACACAAGACTGGCTGAGCAACCTGAAGTTGCGCTTGAGCTACGGTGTGTCGGGTAACAACAACATTCCTTCTGGACAGACCAGCCGCACCTATTCTATCAAGGAGAGCTCTTGGCTGCACCTGCAGAACTCATGGCTCACCACGGGTAACGCAATGAGCAACCCCGACCTGAAGTGGGAAACCACACACTCGCTCAACTTGGGTATTGACTTCGGTTTCTTCAACAACAAGCTCAACGGTTCGTTCGAGGTGTACAAGAACAACGTGAAAGACCTGCTCATGGAGATGCAGATCACAGGTAGCGGCTACAACACACAGTACCAGAACGTGGGCGAGACCAAGAACTCTGGTTTTGAGTTGACATTGAACTACGATGCCATCAACACCAAGAACTACGGTCTGAACTTCTCGTTCACACTCGGTCATAACACCAATGAGGTCGTGAGCCTCGGAAGCATGGACTCCTACAGTAAGCCTTCTTACTGGGCAAGTACAGAAATTGGCTCCGACTACTTAGTGAAGCCAGGAAAGCCTGTAGGAACCATCGTCGGCTACAAACTGGCAGGAACAGGACGCTACGAGGTGGACGACTTCGAGGGTTACGATGCTGCCGCAGGACAGTGGAAGTTGAAGGAAGGTGTGGCTGATGCCAGCGGTATTGTGGGCACAGTACGTCCTGGTACCATGAAACTCCTCGACAAGGACGGTTCAGGAACCATCAACGATGACGACAAGTTCGAGATCGGCGACGCCAACGCATGGGCTATAGGTGGATTCTCTATCGGTGCACGTGCCTACGGTTTCGACTTCAACGCCGACTTCTCTTACAGCATCGGCAACGATGTTTACAATGCTGACAAGATAGACCAGACCTCTACACGTGGCGGTATCTGGCGCAACCTCAACACCACGATGGCAAGTGGCAAGCGCTGGACCAACGTAGACGAGAACGGCAACTTCATCAACGATGCAGCCAAGCTCGCCGAGATGAACAAGAACACCACTATGTGGTCGCCTTACACAACAAAGGCTGTGCTCACCGACTGGGCTATCGAGGACGGATCATTCCTCCGCCTCTCTACACTTACCTTGGGCTACACACTGCCTAAGACATGGATGCAGAAAATCTATGTTCAGAACCTGCGTCTATACTTTACCGCTTCAAATCTTTTCTGTATCACCGGTTACAGTGGACAGGATCCAGAGGTGGACTGCTGCCGCAACGTGCTGGTTTGTCCAGGCGTAGACTACTCGGCTTATCCAAGAAGCCGCCAGTTCATCTTCGGTCTTAATCTTACATTCTAAAAAAAACACTTAAAGGAAACATCGTTATGAAAATAAAATATGTATTTACAGCCCTGTTGGCTGGCGCTACACTCATGTCGTGCAACGACTATTTGGACGTAGAAAGCGAGTCACAATACAACGATAAGGTGGTGTTCTCTAACACCCCGCTTGCCGAGAATACGGTCATCAGCATCTACAGCTGGTTTGCCGCCACCAATTCTCACCGTGCGCGCTACATGCCTTACTATGGTATGAATACCGATGCCGAGTGCTACTTCGACATGGCGCAGCCTTCGTCGGACAACAAGACCTCGCTCTGCACTTACAGCGCCTTCTCTGCCAACAACTGGATGGCTTCTGGAAAAGACCCTAACGCCTTCACAGGCTTCTTTAACGGCATTGAGGCTGCCAACTGCTGCATCGAGGGAATACGTGCCTATGGCAATCCTGAGAGCAATGCCGACATGGCTTATCTCTTAGGCGAGTCGCTCACCCTGCGTGCGCAGTACTACTATGACCTCATTCGTGCCTGGGGCGACGTGCCTGCCCGATTCACATCGGTGAAGCAGAGCACCATCTACCTTCCCAAGTCAGACCGCGACGTCATCTACAAGCAGATTATTGCCGACCTGAAAGAGGCTGCAGGCTATCTGCCATGGCCAGGAAAGGCTGAGCGCACCAAGACGACAGAGCGTGTGAACAAGGCTTTTGCCTTGGGTCTGCGTGCACGCCTCATCCTCATGGCCGAGGGTTACAGCCAGCGTCCTACATCGCTCGACAATCCTACTACTTATGAGGTGCGCCGCAGCAACGATCCTGAGCTTACCAGCACAGCCCTGCTGCAGGAGGCTTACGACGACCTGAAACTCGTCATCAGAGAGAGTGGACTCGCACTCGACGCCACTTACGAGCAGTTCTGGAACGACCTCGCTACTGACGTCATCACCATCGAAGGCTCACACAAAGAGTCTATCTTCGAGATTCCATTCAACGACGGACGTGGACGATTCTTCTATCACTTTGGTGTTTACCACAAGTCGAAGAGTCCACACTTGACCAAGACCAACTATGGCGGACAGAACATTCCTGCTCCTACACTATACTATGAGTACAACAATGCTGACCAGCGCCGCGACGTGAACTGTGTGCCTTACAAGTACGACAACGGCTACACAATGGCCAAGTTGGGTGACAACGATGCCTCTGCACCAAGCTTCAACTTCGGCAAGTACGACTATGAACGTATGACCCGTACGGTGACTTCCAACGACGACGGTGTGAACCTGCCCGTGCTCCGCTATGCCGACATCCTGTTGATGGCAGCTGAGATTGCCAACGAGCTGGAAGGTCCTGATGCAGCCAAGCCTTACCTCAAGGAGGTTCGCAACCGCGCCTTTGCCGTAGCCGACCGCCCTGCAAACGTAGAGGCTTATGTCAACGCCATCAGTTCGAAGGCCGACATGCTGAAGGCCATTCAGAAGGAACGCCTCCTTGAGTTCCCTGGCGAGATGTTGCGCAAGCAAGACCTCATTCGCTGGAATATGCTCGGTACTGCCGTAAGACAGACCGTGACCGACATGAGAGCGTTGCGTGATCGCACAGGCAAGTATGCTGACGTGCCTACAGTGGTTTACACACGCACCAATGCTGCTGGCAAGTTGGAGTACTATGGCTTGGCTAAGGGTGAGACAGCAGCTCCTGCTGGCGAAGGCTGGACACAACTCGACTACGACTTCGTGTCTGCCACAGTGAAGGACAACATGCTGGCCAACTATTTTGCCAACGATCCAGACTCCCGTCAGTACTGGCCTATATTCGACTCAGACATCAACGCGTCGAACAACGCATTGATCAACAACTACGGATATTAAAATAACTGAACTTTTGCATGTGGGGAAGTTTAAGGGAAGTTAGTGAAGTTAGAGGGAAGTTAAGGGACAAATGTCCTAAGTTTAAACTATAAGACTATTATTTCTTAACTTTCCGAACGACCGACGGGAGTGATAACAGCTTTAGCTTCTATCAATTTCCTCGCTTGCGAAACTTGAATTCAAATTATGAATTAACGGTAGGTTTTTAGTTATATATTAAAACAACATGCAGGCCTCTCTGCCTCGTGAGAAGCGGAGTGGCTTTTTTCTTAAAATCTACTTTCGCAGGAATTGTTCCAGGGACAACAATTTGTTCCAGCAACAATATTCTCAATATTTTTCAAACCACTTAAAAACCGGGAAGCCTCATGAAGAAAGCAGTCTTTACTCTTATTTGCAGTCTTGCCTTTGCAGCAGGGGTTATGGCGCAGGATGCTCCGCTCGATGTCTCGAAGCGGGTGGCTGATTATCTGCTGAGCCATCACAACCACAACGTGTCAAAGGCACAGGACGGACACACTCACATCGACAGCTATTATCAGGAATGGAGATACGTGAATGGTGTGCTCGGAGTGGCAATGCTCAATCTTGCCGATGCGGCAGGTGAAAAGAAGTATGAGCAGTTTGTCAAAGAGAACTTTGACTTTTATTTCGAACCAAAAATACAGCGACAACTCAAGAAAGAATACGGATCGGGCGTGCGCGACAATGCGTGGCGCAGATTCTTCTCCATGTCGAGCCTTGACGACTGCGGAGCTATGGGCGCTGCCCTCTCCGAGCTGGCACGACGATACAAAGACCAACGTTACGAGAATTATCTCGACAAGATAAGCCATTACATTCTTACTCAGCAGGAGCGTATTCCCGAAACAGGCATTTACTGCCGGGGAAGGGTGGGAGAGCGAACTCTCTGGCTCGACGACCTGTATATGTGTACTTCTTTCCTGGCTCATCAGGGAAGTCGCAAGGGTGCATCGTCCGACTTGTTGCAGAGAGCGGCAGAACAGGTATTGCTCTTCGACAGTCTGCTCTTCGACAACGACAAGCACCTCTATTGGCATTGTTTCTATTATGACACGACCCATGCCCACGGCACCGCCCACTGGGGAAGAGCCAACGGATGGGCATTTCTGGCACAGGCTCTCGTGCTCGACAGATTGCCCGAAGAGCATCCTCTGCGAGACAGATTGCTGCAGCTGTTCCGAAAAAGAGTAGAAAACATCATCGCCTATCAGGACGCACAGGGCATGTGGCACCAGTTGCTCGACAAGCCTGACTCTTATCCCGAAACTTCCTGTACAGCCATGTTTGTCGCAGCTATTGCGCATGGTGTGAACAAGGGCTGGCTCGACAGCTCGTTCGCCTCTGTGGCGCTGCAGGGATGGAAGGCTGTCTGCAGTCAGATAACCCCTGAAGGACAGGTGAAGAATGTGTGCATGGGAACAGGCATCAGCCGCGACTTGCCTTTCTATTACAACCGACCGGCTCCGCTCAACGATGCCCACGGACTGGGAGCCGTGGTGCAGGCAGGAATAGAAATCAATAACGTAACAACAAAAACAACAGAATAGATATGAAAAACTTAAAGCTAAAACTCACATTCCTGTCGCTGTGCGCCTTTGCTACAGCGGCTCATGCACAGCAAGTGAAAGGAAACAGCGTGCTCTACACATCGTCACAAGGCAATATGCGCATCGAGATGTGTTCGGAAAGCATGTTTCGTGTAACCAAGGTGCCTGCACAGCAGATGCCTGATAATGAGAAGTGGATGGTGGTCAACTACAACTTCCCACAGGTGAATTTCAGCGTGGACGGCAAACAGATAAAGACCAGTAAGCTGCAGGTAAGCATTCTGGAAGCTCCCTGGCGCATACAGGTGGCTGATGCTTCGGGTAAGGTGCTCTACGAGGAGTTGACATCGGGCTGCAAGGACAGTATATATAATGAGGTGAAGATGAATCCCGACGAGCACTTCTTCGGCTTCGGTGAGCGCATGGACCGCATCGACCAGCGTGGACAGCGTGTTCACCTCAATGTGGAACTGGGACGGGGCTCAAAGCCTGCGGTAGGCGGCAAGGACATTCTGAGAGCCAACTACTGTCCTGTACCTTTGATGCTCAGCAACAAGGGCTACGCCGTGTTCTTCCATACTGCTGTGCCCAACGACTGGGATATGGGATGGACCAACAACGACAAGTACAGTTTCTCGGCACCTGGTGGCGACAACGACTATTATTTCATCTATGGCGAACAGTTGGAAACTCTGATTCACAGCTATCAGCAACTCACGGGCGTGGCGCCTCTTATGCCACGTGCTGCCTATGGTCTGCACATCGGCTCGTACAGCGGTGGAACATGGCATCATGAGAGCAAGGCCAACGATACGTATGTGGTCAATCTCATCGACCGACTGCGTCAGGAAAAGATTCCGTTCGACATGATGTGGCTCGACTCTACCTGGCGCCACTTTGCCAAGTTGGGCAACGGAGGCTGTACCTTCGAGTTCCAGGATCAGTTTAAAGACCCAAAGGGCATGATCGACCATGCCTATAAGAATCATGTGGCAATGTTTGGTCTGCACATTCGTTCGCTGGTCGACAACGGCAAGCGCAACAATCTGCTCACCACAGCACAGAAGAAGGGACTCACCATTCAGGACGGTGGAACCAACGCCATCATCAACTTCTTCGACGACAAGGCTGTGGACTGGTGGTGGAAGAATGCGGCCAAGAAAGTGACCGACCTGGGAGCCAAGTTCTTCAAGACTGATGTGGGAAGCGCTCTGAACTACAACAATCCAAACATCGAGCAGAAGGCTGCCCACAACCTCTTCCCTATAGCCTATGCCAAGGCACCTTATGAGAACTTTGCCAAGCTCAACGGACAGCGTGGCTTCGACCACACACGCGAGGGCTATGCAGGTATTCAGCGCTATCCTTTCATCTGGGCTGGCGACTGGGGCTCGGAGTGGCAGTGGTTTGAACCTATCATCCGCGGCGGTATTAATATAGGACTCTCTGGTGTCGGCTATTGGAGCCACTGTATGGGTGGATTCGAGCAGTATTCTGCCTACGACACCGACCTCTATCTGCGCTGGGTGCAGATGGGAATGTTCTCACCTGTGTCCATCCTCTTCGGTATGGATCATCCTCGTTATCATGCGCCATGGACTTATGGCGAGGAAGCACAGAAAATATTCATCCAGTACGACTCGCTGCGTTATGCGCTCCTGCCTTACATCTACACCAGTGCCTGGGATATGTACAAGACCAGCCGTCCGCTGATGACACCTTTGTTCTACGATCATCTGCAGGATGTCAATACCTATCAGATTTCAGACCAGTATATGTTTGGCCGCGACATGATGGTGTGTCCTGTAACGGTGAAGAATGCACTCTCGCGTCCTGTTTACTTCCCCGGTGGCGACTGGCTCGACTTCTGGACAGGTGAGCGCATCAGCGGACGCCAGTACAAGTCGTTCCTCACACCTATCGAGATCATGCCTATCTTCCTGCGCCGTGGAGCCATCATTCCCCGTCAGGAAGCCATGCAGTACGTGGACGAGCGCCCCAACACCAACATCTCGCTGCTCATCTATCCTTCCGAGCATTCGGTGTATGAAATGTACGAGGACGACGGCAAATCGCTCGATTATCAGAAGGGAGTTTATGCCGTCACCAAGATGGAGAGCCGACTGGCACAGAACGAGTGGATACTCAACATCACGACTCCTAAGGGCGACTACAAGCCTGTTTCGCACTACTACAGCGTAAGTGTTTACCTTGACAAGAAGCCTAAACTCGTTACTGTAGCCGGCAAGTTTGTCGATGGATGGAAGTACGACGAGAAGTTGCGCTTACTTACCTTCGATGCAGGCGAGGGCGATATGGAAGTGGTTGTCAAGATGTAAAATCAAGACTTTTGGGGTTGAATACTTTGCCATGAAGCATATGGCTCCAACTTCTCCAACTACTCTAACTTCTTCATTTGCATTTATAAAGATATTACTATGTATAGAAACAGATTCTTCTTATCGGTTGCCGCCGTGCTTGCAGGTACGGTGGCAATGGCTCAGGGCTCTTACAAGGCTCTGAAGTTCAAGACAGCCACCTCGCTCTACAACTACGAGATGCTGCCAGTACACGCTCAGAACTATGAGCGCCAGCAGGCTTTCGAAAAGGCTTGCCAGTCGAAGGAAGCCATGCAGCAATACGTGAGCCAGTTGCGCAGTCGTTTTAGTCAGTTGGCTGGCGAAATGCCACAGCGTGGCAAACTCAATGCCAAGGTAGTGGGCTCGTTGAAGGGCAACGGCTTTATAGTCGAGAAGATTGTCTTTCAGAGCACGCCAGGCCGTTACGTTACAGCCCATCTTTATCTGCCCGAGAAGGTGCAGGGCAAGATTCCTGCCTGTATCGAGATGTGCGGACATGGACTCGACGGAAAGGGCACAGGCTCGGGAAGTGCTGAGCAGTTGGCTGTCAACGGCATTGCTTCCATGGTGGTCGACCCCTTCTCACAGGGTGAGCGCCAGCAAACCATCGATGCACAGGGCAAGAATCTTACCCGTGGCGTAACTACCGAGCATACACTCATTGCTCCGGGTTTCATCCTCCTTGGCAGCAGCCTTGCCGCACAGGAGTTTTTCGACAACAGCCGCGCCATCGACTATCTGCTCAGTCGTAAGGACATTGATGGCGACAAGATTGGTTGTTATGGCTTCTCGGGAGGCGGCACGCAGTCGTCTTATCTGGCTGCTCTCGACGACAGGGTGAAGGCAAGTTGTGTGGGATTGTTCTTCTCGTCGCGCGAAAGAACCCTGGAGACTCAAGGCCCAAGCGATGGATGTCAGTGGATACCGGGCGAAGGACGCGAGCACATCGAGATAGCCGACATGGCGATGATGAATGCGCCAAAGCCTTTCCTGATTCTTGACGGACGTTTCGACTTCGTTGACCATTGGGGAGCCTTGCGTGGCTATGAAGAGGTGAATCGTTGCTACAGTCTGCTGGGAGCGCCCGACGCTGCAGAACAGTTTTATTACGACGACGGACACGCCATTCCCAAGCCCAGCCAGGACAAGATGGTAAGCTTCTTCCGCAAGGCTCTCTTGGGCGACGCACTGGGCGAGGTGAAGCCTTATACTTACTGGTGTAGTGACGACATGCGTTGCACCAAGACAGGACAGGTAAACTTGGAATACAAGGATGCGCTCAGCTCCATGCAGGAGTGTGAGGCACAGATGGACAGGCTGTCAGTCCAGCGCCAGGCTTTCTGTTCGCAGTCGGCCGACAAGGTGAAGGATGGCATTCTGAAGCTGTTGGGACTTCCTAAATTGAACGACCACTGGAATGCTATTGAGACTCGCCACGAATCGCAGCGCGACGTGGAGGAATATCGTTATCAGCTCGATTGCGAAGGTCAGTATCCTGTTCCTGTCATCGTCAGGATTCCGTCGGATGCCAATCAGCAGTCGAAGGTTTGCATCCATCTTGCAGATGCAGGAAAGGCAAGTCTGCTGATAGAGATCGATCGTCGTGATGTATTCTCCGACGGCACGATTCATGTCTATGCCGATCTGCGAGGTTTTGGTGAGACGAGCGACATTTTCGAGTACAACCTTTCCAAGTATTGGAATACTCAGTATCGTTCTGCAGTAACTGCCCTGCATGCAGGCAAACCGCTCATAGGTCAGCGTGTGCAGGATTTGCGCACCATTCTCAATTTCTGTTCGGCTGACGAAAAGTTGAAGGGTCGCCAGATTACAGTCAAGGCTGACGGAATGAACGCAGTCGTAGTGATGCACGCTGCTGTGCTCGACGAGCGATTGGCTGGTGCCACACTCACCCGCACATTGAAGACCTGGCGCAATTACATTCAGCACCCCGTGCAGCACGACATGATGTCGAACGTCATTCCTGGTGTCTTGCGCTGTTACGACATTTCCGATCTTCTTTCGTTGGCAAAGGGAAGGGTCGTTATCCAGGACTAAACGCAGTATCAAGACTCCTGTTATCGACGTAAGGAATTTAGAAGCCATCCTCGCCCGACAAGTGCTTGTGGAATGCAGCGGAAAAGAGACCAACAGCCTGGGAGAGGAAGCTGACTGAGGGCTAAAAGCGTCTCAGTCTCAGTTGTCTCAGTTTTTTTTAGGAGGGGTTCCAACTTCCGTTTTTGTTCTTTTTTCTTTACTATATTATATTATATTTATTTTATATATTTATAGATATAATATATT
>ERZ1023967.25-NODE-25-length-48222-cov-72.729649_pt1 | contig 48222 bp, 37 predicted proteins | sample MGYA00380429_ERZ1023967 | MGnify/ENA primary metagenome ERZ1023967 (study PRJEB33179, sample SAMN07449055) | human gut metagenome | biome: Human-gut; feature: Human associated habitat; material: Faeces | host: Homo sapiens | place: India:Kasaragod | collected... | reverse complement strand
CGGCGGTGGTCAGCAGACAAAGGATTTGGAATTCGAAAACGGTGCAGTTTATAACTTTGACGGTAAGACCAATGAGTCTGTCTCAACAGGCATCAACCAGACTGTAGCAGCTCAGAAGGCTGGCGCAGTGAAGATTTACACCCTCACAGGTGTGAAGGTTGCCGAGGTAAGAAACGTTCAGGATGCTGAATACCTCTTGGCTCCAGGTGCCTACATCTGCAATGGCAAGAAGTTTGTCATCAAGTAATATAGAAATTTTAGTAACTCATCAATAGTAATAAGTTTTTTTAGCCCGATTCTGCTTCGTGAGAAGCGGTATCGGGCCTTTTTTATGTCCAAAAGGATAAATATTTATGTTCAAAAGGATAAATAAAGTAAATAATTTCTCATATTGCGATAACTTTGTGTAACTTTGTAGCGAAAATAAAAAACTGAAACGCAATGAAAATAGGAGATAAAGTAAGATTCCTGAGTGAGGTGGGAGGCGGCAGAGTCTCTGGCTTCCAGGGTAAGGACATCGTATTGGTGGAGGATGAGGACGGATTTGAGATTCCTACCTCTGTGCACGATGTGGTAGTGGTAGAGCAGGACGACTATGCCATGGGCAAGATGATATCTGCCAAGATGGAAGCCCAGCAGAAAGCCGAGGAGCATGCTGCCACCGAACTGCATCAGGACAGCAGAAGCATCAAGTCGATTCTCAACGACCATGATGAGCAGACCGATATGCATGTCGACGAGTATGACGCTGCAGACAGAGAGATTACCTTCCGTGCTCCTGTGCAGGAACGTGAGGGAGGAAACAAGTTGAGTGCATACCTCGCCTTTGTGCCTGTGGACATCAAGGAGATAACCCATACCCGCTTCGAGACCTATATTGTCAACGACAGCAACTACTATATACATTATTCATATCTCGTGGCTGAGGGCAATGCCTGGACACTGAAGTCGGTAGGAGAGGTGGAACCCAACACCAAGCTCTTCATTGAGGAGTTCGGCCGTGAGGTGCTCAATGACATGGGCCGCATCGGTGTTCAGCTGACAGCCTACAAGAAGGACAAGCCTTTCTTGCTGAAGCCAGCTATCGACGTGCAGTTCCGCATCGACCCCGTGAAGTTCTACAAACTGCATGTCTTCGAGGAGAACGAATTCTTCGAGCAGCCTTCTCTGCTCTTCACCATTGTCGACAATGACGAGGTGGCACGCCCCTTGGTGGTAGACTCCAAGCGACTGAAGGAACAGATGTACAAGGACGAGAAGATCATTGCCCACGAGGGCAAGAAGAAACGTCAGAAGGATGACGGCACCCTCGTGATAGATCTGCATGCCGATGAGTTGTTGGAAACGACAGCGGGTATGAATGCTGCCGACATCCTGCATTATCAGCTCGATGTGTTCAAGAAGACCATGGACGAGAACAAGAAGAAAAAAGGTCAGAAGATAGTCTTCATCCATGGCAAGGGAGAGGGTGTGCTGCGCCATGCCCTCGTTCATGAACTCAACTATCGCTATAAGTCGTGCACCTATCAGGATGCTTCCTTCCAGGAGTATGGATACGGTGCTACGCAGGTCACGATTAAGTAATATAATACGAATGATGAAATACGGATTTATCAAGGTTGCCAGTGCCGTTCCGATGGTGAAGGTGGGCGACGTAAAATATAATGTAGAGCAGATAGAAAACCTCACCGTACAGGCAGAGGGCAAGGGTGTGGAAGTCATCGTCTTCCCAGAGCTTTCGGTCACAGGTTACAGTTGTCAGGACCTCTTCAGCCAGAACCTCCTCTTGGAGGTGGCAGAGCAGGGTGTGATGATGCTGCTCGACTTTACACGCAAGCTCGACATCATCACCATTGTAGGAGCCCCCGTGGTGGCAGGCGACCTGTTGCTCAACTGCGCTGTTGTGATACAGCAGGGGCAGATATTGGGCATTGTGCCCAAGACCTATTTGCCCAACTACAGCGAGTTTTATGAGAAACGATGGTTTGCCTCAGCGCAAGACCTCTTGGAGACAGAGATTCGGTTTGCCGGACACACGGTGAAGGTGACTCCCGACCTGCAGCTGTTCCGTACTTACGACGGTGTACGCTTCGGTGTGGAGATATGCGAGGACGTATGGGCGCCAGCACCTCCCAGCAACAAGTTGGCGCTGGCAGGTGCCGACCTGATTTTCAACCTCTCAGCCTCGGACGAGCTGATAGGCAAGCACAACTATCTGAAGAGTCTGCTGTCGCAGCAGAGTGCCCGCACCATGACAGGTTATGTATACAGTTCGTGCGGCTTCGGCGAGAGTACACAGGATGTGGTGTATGGCGGTAATGCCCTTATCTACGAGAATGGACAAATGCTTGAAGAAGGCGAGCGTTTTGCCACTGTTTCACAGATGGTTACAGCACAGATAGACGTGGAGCGACTCCGCTCTGAGCGCCGCACCAATTCTACCTATGTCAATGCACAGCGCAACATTAAGTATTCGATACTTGACCATCAGTTTGGTATTCGCAACATCGAGGCATCTCCAGCCGAGAACGACCGTGAGTTTGTGTTGGAGCGCCCTGTCAATCCTCATCCCTTCATTCCTACTTCTGCCGACATGAAGGCATCGTGCGAGGAGATATTCAATATCCAGGTGATGGGACTTGCCAAGCGCATCGTGCATACTGGCGCCAAGACAGTGGTAGTGGGTATCAGCGGAGGTCTTGACTCCACTTTGGCCCTCTTGGTTTGCGTGAAGACTTTCGACAAGTTGGGTATGAACCGCAAGGGAATCGTAGGAGTCACCATGCCTGGTTTCGGTACCACCGACCGCACCTATAACAACGCTCTGACGCTGATGCAGAGCTTAGGCATCACCATTCGCGAGATCAGCATCGCCAAGGCAGTGACCCAGCATTTTGAGGACATAGGCCATGACGCCTCCGTGCACGATGTGACCTATGAGAACTCACAGGCACGCGAGCGTACACAGATACTGATGGACCTTGCCAACCAGTTGGGAGGAATGGTGATAGGTACAGGCGACCTGTCGGAACTCGCCTTGGGATGGGCCACCTACAATGGCGACCACATGAGCATGTACGGTGTGAATGCCAGCATACCCAAGACCTTGATTCGCCACTTGGTGAACTATGTGGCAGAGAGTGGGGTAGACGAGCAGAGCCGCAACACCCTGCTCGATATTATCGACACACCTATCAGTCCGGAGCTGATACCTGCCGACGAGAATGGCAACATCAAGCAGAAGACCGAGGATCTTGTGGGGCCATACGAGTTGCACGACTTCTTCCTGTATTACTTCCTGCGTTTCGGCTATCGCCCTGCCAAGATCTATCTCTTGGCAAAGAAGGCATTCATAGATACAGATGTACAGCGTGTGAAAATCAGCGACAACGATCCTGACAGCTATGATGAGGAAACCATCAAGAAATGGCTGAAGACCTTTGTGCGCCGCTTCTTCAACCAGCAGTTCAAGCGCAGCTGTCTGCCCGATGGTCCAAAGGTTGGAAGTGTGAGTCTGAGTCCCCGTGGCGACTGGCGCATGCCTTCGGATGCCAACTCCACTATCTGGCTGCAGGATGCCGAGAATCTATAGACAGCATAAACTCAGACAACTTTCATGGTTATCATCCTGACAATATTGGCTTACTTCGCTGTGTTGCTGCTCTTCAGCCGCCTCACATCGAGGCAAGCCAACAACAATACGTTCTATCGTGGCGACCGACGTTCGCCCTGGTACATGGTGGCTTTCGGAATGGTGGGAGCTTCCATCTCGGGCATCACCTTCGTCAGTGTGCCTGGCATGGCGATGCTGAGTGGCATGACTTACCTGCAGATGTGCTTAGGCTTCATCGTGGGTTACTTCCTGGTGGCTTTCGTCCTGTTGCCGGTATATTATCGGTACAACCTCACCACCATCTATACCTATCTGCTCCACAGGTTGGGCAACCGTTCCTACAAGACGGGAGCTTCCTTCTTCCTGTTGTCGAAGATGACAGGAGCAGCCGTGCGCTTCTTCGTGGTGTGCTTCATCCTGCAGCACTTCGTACTCGACAACATCGGTGTTCCCTTCTGGCTCACCGTGCCATCGATGGTGGTGCTCATCTGGCTCTATACACGCAAGGGAGGCATCAAGACATTGGTATGGACCGACACCTTTCAGACACTCTGCATGTTTGCCGCGCTTCTCCTTATTATATATAAGGTGACAGGACAACTCGGAATGACACCCACGGAGGCCATCGCAGCTATCAGCCAGGATGAACACTCGCGCATCTTTGTCTTCGACGACTGGGTGTCGCGACAGAACTTCTGGAAACAGTTTCTCAGCGGTATCTTCGTGGTCATTGTGATGACTGGTCTCGACCAGGACATGATGCAGAAGAACCTGACCTGCAAGACACTGCGTGAAGCCCAGAAAGACATGTGCAGCTATGGTTTTGCCTTCGTGCCAGCCAATCTGCTCTTCCTCTCCCTCGGTGTGCTGCTGATGATGCTGGCCAAGTCGCAGGGTATGGCCCTTCCCGAAAAGCCCGACGACCTGTTGCCTATGTTTGCCGCCTCGGGAGCCTTGGGATCTATGGTGACCGTGTTCTTCACGATAGGAGTGGTGGCAGCCAGTTTCTCGAGTGCCGACTCTGCTCTTACCGCCCTTACCACCAGTGTATGTGTGGATATCTTCGGGCGCGATGAGGATGAAGATCTCCGCAAAAAGGTGCATCTCGCCGTGGCATTGGTCTTCATGCTCTTCATCATAGGCTTCGGAGCCCTCAACTCGACGAGTGTTATCGATGCCATCTATATCCTGTGCTCCTATACCTACGGTCCGCTGTTGGGACTCTTTGCCTTCGGGCTGATGACCCACAGAAAGGTGAACGACAGGTGGGTGCCCTGGATATGTATCGCCAGTCCGCTGATATGCTTTGCCGTCGATACCCTGACCATGCAGCTTACGGGCTATAAGTTCGGCTATGAGCTACTGATGCTGAATGGCGCCCTGACCTTTGTAGGTCTGGCGCTGATACGAAAATAGAATATTCAATTCAATTAAACAATAATGAAAACAAAAATGGTATTAGCAGCTTTGTTGTTAGGAACTACAGCTGCTTTCGCCCAGCAGGACAAGTTGGGCTCTGGCATTGACAAGGCCAACATGGACCTGAGTATCAAGCCAGGAACAGACTTCTATCGTTATGCCGCCGGCAACTGGATGAAGAATCATCCACTCGACGGAGAGCACCCTGACAATGGTGCCTTTACAGATCTCTTCGAACAGAACCAGAAGCGCATTCAGGACATCATCCTCGAATATGCTTCCAAGCCACAGCAGAAGGGTTCGCTCGGACAAAAGATTGGTTCACTCTACAACCTCCGCATGGACAGCGTTCGACTGAACAAGGAGGGATGGGCACCTATCAAGCCAACTCTCGACCGCATCGCTGCCATCAAGGACCGCAGAGAGTATCAGTTGGTTACTGCTCAGCTTGACTTCCGTGGCGAGGGTACCATGATGTATGGCATCGGTGTGGGTGCCGACCTTCGTGATGCTGCCAACAACCTGGTGGAAGTGGGACAGGGTGGTCTTGGACTGGGAGTACGCGACTATTATCTCAATGACGGCGACCAGACCAAGAAGATCCGTGAGGCTTACAAGACATACATAAAGAAGCTCTTCCAGATGGTAGGCAACGACGAGGCTACTGCTGAGAAGAAGATGGAGGCTGTGATGGCCATTGAGACTCGTATTGCCAAGGCAAGCTACAGCCAGGTGCAGCTTCGTGACATCGACAAGAATTATCACAAGATGAGCTACAACCAGTTGGTTATCGACTATCCTGGTATCGACTGGGGCAATGTGTTCCTGGCATCAGGCTTCCCAGCTTTCAAGGACATCTGCGTGGGTCAGCCAGAGCCTATCCACGAGGTGGAGAAGATTCTTGCCGAGACCTCTCTCGACGACCTGAAGACCTATGCTGAGCTCAAGGTCATCTCTGGAGCCACCAGTGTGCTGAGTGATGACTTCCGTGCCGTATCCTTCGAACTGAGCAAGGTGATGAGTGGTGTGCAGCAGGACCGTCCTCGCTGGAAGCGTGCTGTGAGCAGCGTGAGCGGTGTTTTGGGCGAGGCCATCGGTAAGCTCTATGTAGAGAAGTATTTCCCTGAGAGCAGCAAGAACCGTATGCTCCAGTTGGTTCACAACCTGCAGACAGCCCTTGCGCAGCGCATCGACGAGGCTACATGGATGAGCGCCGCCACCAAGGCACAGGCAAAGGATAAGTTGGAGAACTTCATTATCAAGATAGGTTATCCTGACAAGTGGAAGGATTATAGCGGTCTGCAGGTAGACGACAGCCTCTCTCTCTACGAGAACATGGCAAACATCTCTGAGTTCTTTACTCGCGACGAGATCGCTCGTAAGGTGAACAAGCCAGTAGACAAGATGGAGTGGGGAATGACACCTCAGACCATCAATGCCTATTACAACCCTACCACCAACGAGATATGCTTCCCTGCAGCTATTCTGCAGCCTCCTTTCTTCGACCCATCAGCTGACGATGCCATGAACTATGGTGCTATCGGTGGTGTGATAGGACATGAGATGAGTCATGGTTTCGACGATCAGGGCAGTCAGTTTGACAAGACCGGCAACCAGCACGACTGGTGGACGGCTGCTGATAAGAAGAACTTCGAGGCCCGTACCAAGGTGCTCGTCAACCATTTCAACACGATAGAGTTGGCAGGCAAGAAGGTAAACGGCCAGCTGACATTGGGTGAGAACATCGGTGACAATGGTGGACTGAATATCGCCTTCCGTGCTCTGCAGAACGTGATGAAGACAGAAAAACTTGACGTGAAGGACGGTTTCACTCCTGAGCAGCGCTTCTTCCTGTCATGGGCTCGTGTATGGGCTGGCAATGCCCGTCCTGAGTATCTGCAGTATCTCATGACAGTGGATGTTCACTCTCCTAATGAGGCTCGTGTGAATGGTGCACTCCCAATGGTTGACGCATGGTACAAGGCTTTCGGTATCAAGAAGGGCGAAAAGCTCTTTGTTCCAAAGAACAAGCGTGCCCATATCTGGTAAAAAGGAGTTGACTCCTGATATAAAAAGTATCCTAAGTTACATTGACAAGTAACTTAGGATATTTTTTTTATGTCTTTAAAGTGACACTCCCCCATTTGCCTGTACTGAATTTTACAAAAATATGAGCTTGTATCGTTTTTTCCAAAAAAATGAGTGATTTTTTAAAATAGCTTACTACAAAAATTAACTAAATTTGCAGCGTTCGAATCACTAAACAACTAATAACTTTTAAAACTAACTGAATTTAGAACTATGGCTACAGCTATTATACTCATCCAATTGGCCCTTGTGCTGGCCCTGATCTTCATTGGCGCCCGTGTTGGTGGCATAGGTCTGGGAATCTATGGTATGGTGGGCGTTTTCATCCTCGTCTTTGTCTTCGGACTGAAGCCAGGAAATCTGCCTATTGACGTGATGCTCATTATTGTATCAGTCATCACGGCAGCCTCCACTTTGCAGGCAGCAGGCGGATTGGATTATTTGGTAGGTGTAGCAGCACGTTTCCTGCGCAAGCATCCTGAGAAGATAACATACTACGGTCCGCTTACCACATGGCTCTTCTGCCTCGTAGCAGGAACCGCACACACCAGCTATTCGCTGCTTCCTATCATCTCCGAGATAGCCACCAACTCTAAGATCCGCCCAGAGCGACCCCTCAGTGTGGCAACCATAGCCGCCTCCTTAGGTATTACCGGAAGTCCGGTATCGGCAGCAACGGCAGCCATCATCAGTACCGACTTGCTGGGTTGCAAGGGAGTAGAGCTGGGTACCATACTCCTGGTTTGTATTCCTGCTTCCTTCATTGCCATCCTGGTGGCAGCCTTGGTGCAGAACCACGTAGGAAAAGAATTGGTAGACGACCCTATATATAAAGAAAAGGTACGCGAGGGAATCATCAAGCCCGAGGAGGACAGCCGTCTTATCGACGAGATGATCAAGAATCCTAACCCACGCTCCAAGTATGCCGTGGTAGCCTTCTTGCTCGGTGTACTGGCGGTAGTCGTATTTGGCAGTTTCCCATCCCTTCGTCCTTCGTTCATGGTAGGCGACGAGATACACCGCGTGTCTATGCCCGAGACCATTGAAATCGTCATGATGGCAACAGCATCCCTGATACTTCTGGCAGGCAAGGCAAAGGTACAGGATGCAGTGAAGGGCAACGTCTTCGGAGCAGGAATGAATGCCATGGTAGCCATTTTCGGTATTGCCTGGATGGGCGACACCTTCTTCAATGGACATTTGGATTTCTTCAAGGAGCACATCGCTACTGTGGTGACCCAGTATCCTTTCCTCTTCGCCATCGCTCTGTTCTTCATGTCGATCATGCTCTTCTCGCAGGCGGCAACAGTAAGAACCCTTTATCCCCTGGGTATAGGACTTGGCATCTCGCCTCTGGCACTCGTGGCAATGTTCCCTGCTGTCAATGGCTACTTCTTCTTGCCTAACTATCCTACAGAGGTGGCAGCCATCAACTTCGACCGTACAGGAACCACACGTATCGGCAGATTTGTTGTGAATCACTCTTTCCAGCTGGCTGGCTTCATCACAACCTTTGTCAGCATCGGCGTAGGATACCTCATTATCCAACTGCTTTAATGCGGGAGTGATAAATATATGTAAATCAGAGAGTTTATTAACAAATATATTAACCTAAATTAAAACCGATTGTTATGAATAAAAGATTTTTCTCATTAATGACACTCCTTTTGTTGGTAGTGGCATGTGCGTTTGCAAAACCTAAGGTACGTATTATCGCAACAGGTGGAACCATTGCTGGTGCAGGAACTTCAGCTACAGGTTCAGCATATACAGCAGGTCAGGTAGGTGTTCAGAGCTTGATAGCAGCTGTGCCTCAGATGCTTGATTTGGCCGACGTAACAGGCGAGCAGCTTGTTAATATCGGTTCACAGGATATGAATGACCAGGTATGGCTCAAGTTGGCTAAGCGTATCAACGAGTTGTTGAACAAGGAAGGATACGACGGCGTTGTGATTACTCACGGAACCGACACCATGGAAGAGACAGCTTACTTCCTCAACCTGACTGTTCACAGCGACAAGCCTGTAGTACTCGTAGGTTCTATGCGTCCAAGTACAGGTATCAGCGCCGATGGTCCTGCCAACCTCTATGGAGCCGTTGCTGCAGCTGCAAGTCCTAACTCAAAGGGCCGTGGCGTGATGTGCTGTATGAACAACCTCTTGCTCGATGCAAAGGATGTCATCAAGACTCACACTACAGACTGCGCTACATTCCAGGGTGGTAACTATGGTAAGATAGGTTATATCTATGGTGGCGAGGCTATCTACAATCGCCAGGTAGAGAATCTGCACACCACAAAGAGCGAGTTCAGCGTAGAGGGTCTTACCGAGTTGCCAAAGGTAGGTATCGTTTATGGTTACTCCAACTGCTCTCCACTTCCTTTCAAGGCTTTCGTTGATGCCAAGTATGCTGGTATCGTATTGGCAGGTGTAGGTGACGGTAACTTCTATAAGGACGTATTCGACGAGGCTCTCAAGGCACGCCAGAAGGGTATTCTCGTAGTTCGTTCAAGCCGCGTTCCTACAGGTCCTACATGTCTCAACGGCGAGGTAGACGACACCAAGTATCAGTTTGTAGCTTCTTTGGCTCTCAACCCACAGAAGGCTCGCGTACTCTTGATGCTTGCTCTTACCAAGACCCACGACTGGCAGAAGATCCAGGAGTACTTCCAGAAGTATTAATTTTTCACACTCTCTGATTTCCAGTTCCTCCTGAGCCTCTGTCTAAGAGCAGGGAGGAACTACCAAGAGGGAACAATTTATCTTATTATTATAAACCTTAATACAAAACCTAAAGATTATGAAGAAGATTATAATGATGTTTGCAGCGCTTGCCATGACAATGGGAGCTAATGCACAAGGAAACAATATCGGCATGGGTGGTGGCGACGGTGATATTCAGTCAATTCACGAGCGCATAACCAAGTTGGAGAAGAAGAACGATATGTTCAATCTCTATTTCAACTATGCAGCTTCATTCCAGGCAGAGCACAACAGCCTTTCTGATGAATGGGGCACCAAGTTTGCCAACAAGCAGTTGCGTATCGAGATCAAGGGTAACTTGACCGACAAACTGTATTATCGTTTGCGTCATCGCCTCAACAAGGCTACCGACGCCAAGGGTGAGGACAACTTCGCTAAGGCTACCGACATTATGATGGTAGGTTACAACTTCAATGACAAGCTCTCTATCTCGGGAGGTAAGATGTGCCAGATCTGGGGTGGCTTCGAGTTTGATGAGAACCCAATGTACATCTATCAGTATTCAGACATGGTAGACTACATGGATAACTTCATGGCCGGTGTTACCGTGAGCTACAAGCCAATACCTACTCAGGAAATCGCAGTCGAGATCAGCAATTCTTACAATGGTAAGTTTGCAGATGAGTATGGTGACGAGGCAGTTGTTGTCAACAACGACGAGCCTAAGGCTCTCCAGAAGTCAAAGAATCCTCTTACCTATATCATCAACTGGAATGGTAGCTTTTTTGATGGCAAGTTGAACACCCGTTGGGCATGGGGTCTTCAGACACAGGCCAAGGGCAAGTACAGCCGTATGCTCACTCTCGGTCAGCAGCTCAATCTGCCTAAGTTCCAATGGTACTTCGACTATATGGGCGCATTCGACGACCTCGACCGTCTGAAGATTGCTACCAATGAGTTGAGAGACGCATTGGTTGGCGGTGATGCTCCCGGTAATGTTTATCTGGGCAAGGTACACTACAACAGCTTTATCACAAAGGCCAACTGGCAGTTTGCTCCAAGCTGGAACTTAATGCTCAAGGGCATGTACGAGACAGCAAGTGTAACAAAGATGGAGCAGTTCAAGAACTACCGCAAGAGCTTCGGCTACATGGGCAGCATCGAATATTATCCAGCTAAGCAGCAGGATTTCCGCCTCTTCTTGGCATACGTAGGCCGTAAGTACGATTACAGCACAAAGTGCGGTTTGAAGGACTACAATACCGATCGCATCGAACTTGGTTTCATGTATCGCATCAAAGCTTACTAAATCATTTTTCCAGTCTTATTAGAAATAGTTGGAGCTGAAGGGGAAACCCTCCAGCTCCTTATTGTATAAATCTATTGGCTAATTCTTATCTATGATGTTCAGGGTAAAACTTAACTCTTTGGTATAAACAAAAGTTTTCGACCGTACAGGTCGAATTCTTTCCGACGATGTTTGCTGAATAGAAAAAGCCTCGAAATGAAAGCGGCTTCGATAGTCAATGAAGCCTATTTCGTAGAGCAATGAAAGCGGCTTCGTAAGCAGTTGAAGCCTATTGCATTCTGATAAACTATAGGTTGGTTTAATCAATTATATAGATATATTTTTATTTTTTGCCCTTTTTCTTGTTTTTATCCTCTTTTTCTTTGTCCTTACTCTTTTTCTTAATACCCAGCAGGTCGCGAAGATTGAAGAAGTCTTTCTTCATGATGAGACCCACACCCTGGGTGTTCAGACTGTTGCGTGTGAAGTAGCGGTCGTTGGTCTGATTGTAGACGTGAATCGAGAGGTTGCCGTTAGGGAAGATGAGGTAACGCAGGTCGAAGTCGCCGATGAAGCTCTGTGTGGTGTTGGCGTTGTCGCGATAACCAAACTGTCCGTTGAAGAGCAGACGGTTGTTGAGCAGTCGTCCGCTCAGAATGCCTTCGTACTCTGCATTGTTGAATCCCTCGTTGCCTGTCGAGATGTTGGCTCCGAAGTTCCAGTTGCTGCTGTTGACGAAGCTCGACAGCACGTTGTTGATCTGCTGAGAGATGGTTCCGCTCAGCAAACTCTGCATCGCCAGTGAGGTCTGACTCTGTTGAGATGCGTCCTCGCTTGTCTGGTTGTTCTTGGTCTGCGTGTAGAATCGTCCTATGCCGAGGAGATAGAGCACCTGCTGGTTCATCTCTTCCTGCGAGTTGATGACGGAGTAAATCATCTGTTTGGCGTCACTGTTTACCGTTGGCAGGTCCATGGAGAAGTCTACCTTCGGAGCGCCTGGTGTGCCGGTGATGTCCATGAGGCAGTCTACACGGATGTTGTTGCTGGAGAAGGAGCGTCCGATGCTCAGATCGCTCAGCGGCACTCCGTTTACGGTGTATTTGGCCTGCAGATTGAGCGGAGCGTTATAGGGGTCGCCTCCGAAGGCGATAGTGCCTCCGGGCTGGAAGTCGAAGTCTTTCTTGATGATGTTCTGGATGGTGAGTTTATACTGTCCGTGATCCACCACGTAGTTGCCAAACATGTCGAGTCCGCCCTTGTTGTAGTAGTTGGCTCTGATCACTCCGTTGCCGTTGAGGGTGATGTAGTCGCCTGTCTGTTCGTCCATCATCAGCTTGAGTGTGAGGTTGGGGTTGGTGTTGACGAGGAAGTTGATGCGCATGTCCGACGAAAAGTCTGAGCTGCTGTCTTTCTTCTTGTCCTTGTCGCTGTCGGGCGAATAGGGTCTATAAATATAAGGTGTGGCGTCGTTCCAGTGGATGAAACTTCCTGCGCTGATGGCGTCGGGGCTTGCCACATTGTAGACGAAGATGGAGTGGGGCTCTGGAGTCGCATCAATGTCGATGATCGTCTCGCCGCTCTTGCCGTGAATGCCCACGGTGCCGGTGGCGAAGACGGTTCCATAGAACGTGTCGTCGCCAAACTCGTGTGTGTCGAAGCCTAAGAAGTTGTTGGCGTCGATGTCGAGGTCGTAGCTCAGGCGGGTGAGGTGCTTATGGTGTATTCCTCCTCTGATGAGCGCAAAGTGGCTGTGCTTGCCGTTGTAGTGGCTGTCGTAGATGGAGTCGCCTTCAAACTGGATGTCGTCGGGAATGGCGTGAGCGCGCAGATGGTTGAAGGTGTAGTCGGTGCCGAGCTGTTTCATGTGCATCCTGCCGTGCGCCACGACGTCGCCCACGAGGTTGATGTTCTTCAGGTCGCCCACGACGTTGAGCTTGCCCTTGCACCATGCCTCCACATTGTTCAGGAAACTGCCACAGAAGTTCTCCATGAACTTCAGGCTTGTGTTGTGGGCCTCGATGCCCAGGTCTATGTAGTTGCGCTTGGGCGATACGTATCCGTTGATCACGGTGAGGTGCTCGGGGCCGTCCTCTGCCGTTGCGTCGATGTTGATTTGTCCTTCCTGGTTGTCGTAGGCTGCCTTGGCATGAAGGGTTCCCAAGGGGCCGTTCTCGAAGACAAAGTCCTTGACGTCGAGGTTGGCGTAGGCCTCCGGAGTCTGGAAGATAGACTTCACCACGGCCTTGCCCGAAGCTTTTCCGGCAAAGTCGACCGAGTGGAAGTTGACCAGGTTGAGGATATAGGCTACGTCGACATCCTTCAGGTCGGCTACAATGGAGTCGGTGGCCTGGGGTGTGGCTTTTCCGTTGATGATGATGTGCTGGTCGCCATGTGAGAAGTTAAGCATGTCGACGGTCAGTTCATTCTTTCTGTATATGATGTCGGCAGGGTTGAGAAGCCATTTTTTCTCTCCGAGCATGATTTCTGAAGGGTTCACCGTGACGTGGACACCCGTAGCTCCGTTGTCGGAAGTGAAGAACTGTGTTCTGGCGTCAATCTTTCCCGTGATGGGCAGTTTGCTCGACTGGTTGGCATAATAGAGCAGGGTGGACAGGTTGTTGTCGGCTGCCGCTGCGCGTAGCCTGTAGACTGGAGCTTTCTCGTAGGGAAGTCCCTGGCTGATGCGTGCTTCCATCTTGAGTGAGTCGCCTATGGTGTTGAGCTCGATGTTGGCATCGTGGAATGCTGAACCATCCCAACTGAAGTTGGGCGCATTGATGTAAAGATTGACGTTCTTCTCGGCATCTGAGATGTTGCCGTTGATGTGTACGGGTAGGTTGAGCGACAGGGGCAGTCCGAACATGCGCTGCAGCACTTCGGCAGATGTGATGTTGGCCTGCAGTGTAAAGTCGTTGTAGCCCTTGGCTGCATGCTTGCTGATTCCGGGAATGGTAGGCAGCTTGTCGGCCACTAATCGCATGATGCTTCCATAGATTGTGGTCAGGTCGTATTGGCCACGTGCATAGAGACTTACGAAGGGCGCTTCTATGTCGAGATGACCTTCCTTGCCCTTGTTGTTGGCGCTGATGCTGATGTTGTCGAGACTGTAGGAAGGGTCGTGCATCTTCATGCCCAATACTGTGGGACGGAGATGGTTGATAGCTGCATCGAGCGCATACAGGCGCGAACCTAAATGGTAGTCGCCTTTGACGGACAGGTTGACGTTGGGGTCGGCGATGGAGGCTGTTCCGCGGAGGGTCTTCATGTCGTAGTCGCCATCTATTTCGATGTTGTGGAAGTCGTAGTTGCCATAGTCAAATCGTGCTATGTTCCCCTTGGCAAAGATGTGCTTCATGGTGCCATGAGCGTCGATTCTGGCTTCTACGGTTCCCAACTTGCGGTTGTCGAGAATGCGACCCAAGTTCACGCCACGGGTGTCAACAGAAGCCTTGATGTGGTCATCGTTTTTGACGGCCTGCAGGCTTATGTTGCCAGCATCGGTCTCAATGTTGCCCTTGGCAGAGAGGACCTTTTCGTAGCCCTTGGCCTTGCCGGTAAGGTGGATGGTGCCCAAACGCTGGATTTCCTTTGGTATTTTCACCTTGCTGCCTAAGTTCTCTGCCAGGAATTCCACGCCGGCAGGGCTGAGGTTCAGGTTGGCGATGTCGGCATTCCAGGCTGGATGGCTGCTTGCATGGCTGTAGCTGCCCCGTGCTTGAAGATTGAAGCTGCCGCTGCCTGTACGGAGGTTGAGCGAGGGGACGGATATTGACTTGGCTGTGCCCGAGAAACGGGAACTGACAAACACCGCATCGTCGAAATGGCGCAAAGCCGGCATCAGACTTGCCACGTCGGCAAAGGTGATCTTCGACTGTTGGATGCCTCCCTTGAAGCGCAGACTCTCAGGAATGAATCTCTTGCCCTCAAAGCGATAAGTGGCCTTCAGGTCGTCGAGCACCAACTCGGAGCGTGGCATGAGCAGACGGAACTCTTTTAGTGTGGCTTTCTGCCTGTCGGCTTGCAGCTTGAAGTGAAGTGACTGTAGTTTGAAGCCTGATTCGTCCTTAAATGATAACTTCTTGAGCAATAGGTCGATGCTGTTGTCGGTTACATGATTTAACAGGATGTGTGACGAGAGTTCGCTCACCCTGATGTGCAGGGGCGAGAAGACGCCGCTGCGGGGAGCCACGTCGCGCTGGTTGTAGGCGATGGCGCCTCGGCGGATGATGAGACTTCCGATGTGCAGGTCAAGAGGCTTGTGCTGGGTGGTGTCCTTGGAAGCCAACGAGTCGAGTACAAACTGGAAGTTGGCTGGGCTTTTGGCTGTCTGGCGGTAGAGGTTGGCACGCAGACCGAAGATTTGTGCAGACGAGACGGAAATTTTGCCCTGTGTAGCAGCCATGTAGTCTATCTTGGCCGACAGACGGCTGGCATAAATGAGGCTGTCGCCCTGCTGGTCGTACATCATCACGTCGTCGATGATGATTCGGTTGAAGAAGCCCAGGTTGACTTTTCCTACTTCCACCTTGGTGCCGAATTTGTCGGCAAGAGCCTCTGCCACCTCCTTGCCCAAGAAGGTCTGTACTGATGGCAAGTGCATCAGTACGATGAGCAGCAAATAGAGGACGATAAGTGTCCAGATGATGCCGTTACATATATGTTTGAACTTCTTCAAATGTGAATAATTTTTGAAAATTGGTACAAAATTACATTATTTTTGCGTCAAAATCGAATAAAACTACAGAATTTCTTTTCCCACTCACATTTTTTTGCTATTTTTGCACCACTATTCAGCACTTTTAAAGGAAAATCAGTAATAAAAATACCATCAGCAGATAAGAAATAGAAAGACGGCATCATCGCGCTTGCCGAACCATGCAAAAAAGTGAGAATATAAAGTATAATAATTAAAATATAAAAAGTTTATGTAGTTATGGCAGATGTAATCAAGTTACGTAAAGGACTGGACATCAACCTGAAAGGTAAAGCCTCAATGGATGTGACGCTGCAGGTGAAGCAGGCAGAGGAGTATGCTCTCGTGCCTGATGCTTTCGTGGGCGTTACTCCTAAGGTGGTTGTGAAGGAAGGTGTTCATGTCAATTCGGGCGATGCGCTGTTTGTCAACAAAGCATGTCCTGAGGTGAAGTTTGCCTCGCCCGTGAGCGGTACTGTGACCGCCATAGAGAGAGGTGAGCGCAGAAAGGTGCTCTGTGTGAAGGTGAAAGCCGACGCTGAGCAGCAGGCTACCGATTTCGGTAAGAAGAATGTGGATGTTTTGGACGGAGAAGCTGTAAAGAATGCCTTGCTTGAGGCAGGTCTCTTCGGATACATCAACCAGTTGCCTTATGCTGTGTCCACTACTCCCGACACCAAGCCTAAGGCAATTTTTATTTCTGCACTTCGCGACATGCCTTTGGCTTCTGACTTCGAGAAGGAACTCGAAGGGAATGAGGATGCTTTCCAGGCTGGTTTGACAGCCTTGAGCAAGGTGGCTAAAGTCTACTTGGGTGTTGGCATCAATCAGCACAGCCGTGCGCTTGAGGAGGCAAAGAATGTGGAGGTCAATGTGTTCGACGGTCCTTGTCCTGCTGGTAATGTAGGAGTACAGGTCAACCATATCAACCCGGTCAACAAGGGCGAGGTGGTATGGACAGTAGACCCATCGGCTATCATCTTCTTCGGTCGTCTTTTCCTTACTGGCAAGGTGGATCTTCGCAAGAAGGTGGCTGTGGCAGGAAGCGAGATAAAGACTCCCGGTTATGCTGAGGTCTTGGTAGGAACACCTTTGAGCGCTTTTGTAGCCGACCAGTTGAAAGCTACAGAACATGTGCGACTTATCAATGGCAATCCTCTTACAGGCGTGCAGACTGATATGGCAGGCTTCGTAGGCGGACATACATCTGAGATAACTGCCATCCCTGAGGGCGACGACAAAGACGAGATGCTGGGCTGGATACTTCCACGTACCAGTCAGTTCTCTACATCACGTTCTTATTTCTCCTGGCTCTTTGGCAAGAAGAAGGAGTACGACCTGGATGCCCGCGTGAAGGGTGGCGAGCGCCACATGATCATGAGTGGTGAGTACGACAAGGTGTTGCCAATGGACATCTTTGGAGAGTACCTCATCAAGGCCATCATTACCGGCGACATCGACAAGCAGGAGCAGCTCGGAATCTATGAGGTGAGTCCTGAGGACTTTGCCGTAGCTGAGTTTGTAGACAGTTCTAAGCTCGAGCTCCAGAAGATAGTACGCGATGGCTTGAACACCTTGCGTAAGGAGAATGCTTAATTGTAATAATGAATAAAAAAATGAGTGCATTAAGAAATTATCTCAACAAGATAAAGCCCAACTTCCAGAAGGGAGGTAAGCTTCATGCCTTCGAGAGTGTCTTTGATGGCTTCGAGAGTTTCCTGTACGTGCCTAACACGACAGCGAAGAGCGGAGCCCACATTCACGACGCCATTGACTCGAAGCGCATCATGAGCTTTGTGGTAATCGCCCTGATTCCTGCTTTGCTCTTCGGTATGTATAATGTGGGATACCAGAATTTCAAGGCTGCAGGTACACTGGATGCTGCCAGCTTCATCGAGGTCTTCGGCTTCGGATTCCTGGCTGTCCTTCCTAAGTTGCTGGTTAGCTACATCGTGGGTCTCGGCATCGAGTTTGCCTGGGCTCAGTGGAAGCACGAGGAAATCCAGGAGGGTTACCTCGTCAGCGGTATCATCATCCCATTGATCATTCCTATCTCTACACCGTTGTGGATGCTCGCCCTGGCGTGCGCCTTCGCAGTTATCTTCTGCAAGGAGATCTTCGGTGGTACAGGTATGAACATCTTCAATGTGGCTGTGGGTGCCCGTATGTTCCTCTTCTTCTCATATCCATTGGCTATGAGTGGTGATAAGGTTTGGATTGCCAAGGATGCCATCTTTGGCCTCGGCAACACCTTGGCAGACGGATTCACAGCGGCTACTCCGCTCGGACAGTTGGCTCAGAACATTACGCCTACAGCTAATCTCAGTGATGCCATTACAGGTTTCATCCCTGGCTGTATCGGTGAGACATCCGTCATCGCCATCGCCATCGGTGCCGTTATCCTTCTCTGGACTGGTATTGCATCTTGGAAGACCATGGGCTCTGTATTCGCAGGTGGTATCGTGATGGCGCTTATCTTCCAGGCGCTCGGTATGACTCCTATCGCCTGGTACGAGCACATCGTCCTGGGTGGTTTCTGCTTCGGTGCCGTATTCATGGCTACCGACCCTGTCACCTCAGCCCGTACCGAGAAGGGCAAGTACTTCTATGGATTCTTCATCGGAGCCATCGCTGTCATCGTGCGTGTGATGAACCCAGGTTATCCAGAGGGTATGATGCTCGCCATCTTCTTCGGCAATATGTTTGCTCCACTCATCGACTACATCGTAGTACAGAGCAACATCTCTCGCCGTGCTAAACGTGCTATTAAATAATGTAAGGAGGAATGTAGATATGAAGACAAATTCAAATAGCTATACTATTATCTATTCGGTTATCATCGTGGTAATCGTGGCATTCCTGCTCGCGTTCGTGTCTTCTTCGCTGAAGACAAAACAGGATGCCAACGTGGCTCTTGATACTCAGAAGCAGATTCTGAACTCCCTGAACCTGCGCGACCTTGACAACGCTACTGCGGCTGCCAAATATAAAGAGGTGGTGAAGGACGAGAAGGAGAAGGACGGCATGAAGTATTACGAGTGCGAGATTGATGGTCAGAAGAAGACTGTATATTCTGTAAAGGGTATGGGTCTCTGGGGCGGCATTTCAGGCTTCATCGCCGTAGATGCCGACAACAACACCATCTATGGCGTATATTTCAACCACGAAGGCGAGACTGCCGGACTGGGTGCTGAAATCAAGGACAACCTGAAGTGGCAGCAGAAGTTCCAGGGCAAGAAGATTCACAAGGATGGAGTAGAGGGCATCGCTCTGGGCGTTGAGAAAGACGCTCCTGCCGGCGACCCTAACAATGTGGATGCCGTTACCGGTGCTACATTGACATCCAACGGTGTGGATGCCATGCTCAAGGAAGGTCTTGCTAAATTCATTAAATAATTAAGCGAAATTATGGCATTATTTAGTAAACAAAATAAGGAGGCATTCATCAAGCCACTGAACGGCGACAACCCTATCCTCGTCCAGGTGCTTGGTATCTGTAGTGCCCTGGCTGTTACTTCCCAGCTGAAGCCAGCCATTGTGATGGGACTTGCCGTTACTATCATCACGGCATTCTCTAACGTGATTATTTCCATCATCCGCAACACCATCCCTCAGCGCATCCGTATCATCGTTCAGCTGGTGGTAGTTGCTGCCCTGGTTACCATCGTGAGCCAGGTGCTGAAGGCTTTCGCCTACGACGTGAGCGTGCAGCTCTCTGTGTATGTGGGTCTGATCATCACCAACTGTATCCTGATGGGTCGCTTGGAGGCATTCGCCATGATGAACAAGCCTTGGCCTTCATTCCTCGATGGTGTAGGTAATGGTTTGGGTTACGCCCTCATCCTCGTGATTGTGGGTGCTGTTCGTGAGTTCCTGGGCCGCGGCTCATTGCTCGGTTTCCAGCTGATTCCTGAGGGAGCTTACAACTTCGGATATGTTAACAACGGTATGATGACCATGCCAGCCATGGCATTGATTCTCGTTGGATGTGTAATCTGGGTACATCGTGCCTATATTTATAAGGAGGAGAAGTAAGATGGAGCACGCAATAAGTTTGTTTTTCCGTTCGATTTTCGTCGATAACATGATCTTCGCCTACTTCCTGGGTATGTGTTCATACTTGGCAGTATCCAAGAACGTGAAGACCTCTTTGGGCTTGGGCTTGGCAGTAACCTTCGTGTTGCTCATCACCGTGCCTGTAGATTACCTGTTGCAGACCAAGGTGCTCAGCGCCGACGGCATTCTGGGTGTTGACCTCACTTACCTGAGCTTCATCCTCTTCATCGCCGTCATCGCCGGTATCGTGCAGCTGGTCGAGATGATTGTAGAGAAGTTCTCACCATCGCTCTATGCAGCGCTGGGTATCTTCCTGCCATTGATTGCCGTAAACTGTGCCATCATGGGTGCATCGCTCTTCATGCAGCAGCGCATCCTGATGGATCCTGCCAATACTCAGGCTATCACCTCAGTATGGGATAGCATCGTTTATGCCGTAGGTTCCGGTCTGGGTTGGACTCTCGCCATCGTGCTGATGGGAGCCATCCGCGAGAAGATGCAGTATTGCGACGTGCCAAAGCCATTGCAGGGACTCGGCATCACATTTATCACAGTAGGCCTCATGGCAATGGCTATGCTTTGCTTCTCAGGCTTGAAAATCTAAAATAGGAGGACTATAGATATGGGTAATACATCATTTATATTGGCTAGTATCGGAGTTTTCCTCGTGGTGATTCTCCTGCTGGTTATCATCCTGCTCGTGGCTAAGAAGTATCTGAGCCCTAGCGGAAATGTAAATATCGAAATCAATGGCGACAAGACCATCAACGTGCCTCAGGGCAGCAGTTTGATGACTACGCTGAATGAGAACGGCATCTTCCTGCCTTCTGCCTGCGGCGGTAAGGCAAGCTGTGGCCAGTGTAAGGTTCAGGTGCTCGAGGGCGGCGGCGAGATTCTCGATTCTGAGAAGCCTCACTTCACCCGCAAGCAGATTAAGGACCACTGGCGTCTGGGATGCCAGTGCAAGGTGAAGGGCGACCTGAAGATCAAGGTGCCTGAGAGCGTGATGGGCGTGAAAGAGTGGGAGTGCGAGGTTATCTCCAACAAGAACGTTTCATCATTTATCAAGGAGTTCAAGGTGGCTCTGCCTCCAGGCGAGCACATGGACTTCGTTCCGGGTTCTTATGCTCAGATTAAGATTCCTGCATACGACTGCATTGATTACGACAAGGACTTCGACAAGGATCTCATTGGCGAGGAGTACATCGGTGCATGGAAGAAGTTCAACATCTTCTCTCTGAAGGCTCACAATCCAGAGCCTACCGTTCGTGCTTACTCTATGGCCAACTATCCTGACGAGGGTGATATCATCACCTTGACTGTTCGTATCGCCACAACACCATTCCTGCCACGTCCACAGGTAGGATTCCAGAACGTACCAACAGGTATTGCTTCATCTTACATCTTCTCGCTGAAGCCAGGCGACAAGGTAATGATGAGTGGTCCTTACGGCGACTTCCATCCTAACTTCACTTCTGGCAAGGAGATGATCTGGATTGGTGGTGGTGCCGGTATGGCTCCATTGCGTGCGCAGATTATGCACATGACCAAGACTTTGCACACCACCGACCGTGAGCTTCACTTCTTCTACGGAGCGCGTGCATTGGGTGAGGCATTCTTCCTGGAGGACTTCTGGGAGCTTGAGAAGGAATTCCCTAACTTCCACTTCCATCTTTCATTGGACCGCAAGGACCCAGTGGCAGATGCTCAGGGCGTGAAGTACTACGAGGGATTTGCTGTCAACTGCATCCGTGATACCTATTTGAAGGATCACGAGGCTCCTGAGGATTGCGAGTACTATCTCTGCGGACCTCCAATGCTGATCAAGACTGTTACTGATTATCTCGACAGTCTCGGTGTAGACCAGGAAAGTATCATGTATGATAATTTCGGATAAAGCAAGCATTAGTATATAGGTAATAAGCCTATAGGTAACAAACAATACAAAGCCGCTGAATTTCAGCGGCTTTGTTGCGTTTTGTAGGAGTGGTGTTAACAGCCAGGCTCTTACTTCCTTTGTTTCTTATTCTTTCCCTATTTCTTCCACTTCTTATCTTTCTTTAAATTCTTTAACTACAACTAGTGCGATTATTCATCAAAAAAATGTACCTTTGCTGAAGTTTTCGCATATAAAAATGGATGGAGGGTGTCGTGAGACTGTACTCCATCTTTCATTTAGCCAAATGGCTTATGCTTTTTAGGTATTAATCGTAAAAATAAATAAAATGAAGATACAACCTGAAGAACAATATAAGTTTTTGAAAATATCCTTGCCCGATGGCGTTTCTGCCAACGAGCATTCGGTGCTGTTGCATGCCTGCTGTGCTCCCTGTTCGGCAGCCATCGTGGAGTGTATGTTGCGCAACGGTATACGCCCTACCGTATATTTTTCCAATTCCAATATCTATCCTCAACAGGAGTTTGATATTCGAAAGCATGAGCTTATCCGCTTTCTGCAACAACAGGATGTGCCCTACGTGGAAGACGAGTACGACCATGCTGACTGGAAAAAGGCTATAGCCGGACTGGAGAATGAGCCGGAAAGAGGATCACGCTGTTCGGTGTGTTTCCAGTATCGGTTGCATCATGCAGCCTGCTATGCCCAGGCGCATGGTTTCAAGTGGCTTACTACTACGTTGGCTTCCTCGCGCTGGAAGAACATCCGACAGATAGATACAGCGGGAATGGTGGCAGTGAGCGACTGTCCCGACGTGGAATGGTGGAGTCAGAACTGGCGAAAAGGTGGTTTACAATTAAGGCGCAGCGAGCTGCTGCGCCTCAATGAGTTTTATAATCAGTTGTATTGTGGCTGCGAGTTCAGTCTTGCCGCTTCGGAAGCGATGCGGAATCAGGACGAGTGATTCTTCTGACAGCCATTCATGAAAAGCTGTTTATGACAAGCCTGTAATCTCTCCATTCACCACGTCGATGCGCTCGGCTTGTGGTGACTTGGGGAGTCCGGGCATGCGCATGATAGGGCCTGCAATGACTACTATCATCTCGGCACCCATGTTCAGGGTAATGTCTCTTACGTGAAGCTCGAAACCCTCGGTAGGTCCATAAGCCTTGGCGTCGGTAGAGAAACTATACTGAGTCTTAGCAATGCAGATAGGGAAGTGGGCTACACCCAGCTTCTTAATCTCTTCGATCATGGCCTGGGCCGATTCGCTTAGTGTCACGCTGCCTGCGCCATACAGACGGAATGCCACGTCCTCTATCTTTTGCAGGACAGGCTCATCGTCGTTGTAGGTCAACTGCAGTGGGGCTGAAGGACGCTCGTCGATGGTCTTCACTACCAGTTCTGCCAGTTTCATGGCTCCCTTGCCGCCTTCTGCAAAGGCACTGTTTACGGCAAAACCGCAGCCCATTTCCTCGCAATGCTTGCGAAGTACCTCTATCTCTTCATCTGTATCCGTAGCAAACTTGTTGAATGCAATCACTACAGTCTGACCGAAGCTTTGCATGTTGCGCACGTGCTTGTCGAGGTTCCAGTATCCATTCTCCATTCCCTGGATGTTAGGCTTCTTGATGTCTTCGAGAGCCACACCGCCATGCATTTTGAGAGCTTGCAAGGTTACAACCACTACGGTAAGCGCTGGTTGTAGACCTGCTTTACGGCACTTGATATTGAAGAACTTTTCCGCACCTAAGTCGGCACCGAATCCTGCCTCAGTAATCGCATAGTCACCATATTCGAGTGCCGCAGCTGTAGCCATTACCGAGTTGCAGCCATGAGCAATATTGGCGAAAGGTCCACAATGGACAAAGGCCGGAGTTCCCTCGGTGGTCTGTACCAGGTTAGGACTCAAGGCATCGAGCAGCAAGGCGACAATACTTCCGCCTACGCCCATGTCTTTCACTCTGAAAGGTTTGTCGTCCTCGGTAATGCCGAGCAGAATATTGTCTATGCGACGGCGAAGGTCGTCCAAACTTGTCGCAAAGCACATAATCGCCATGATCTCAGAGGCTGGAGTGATGTCGAAACCTGTCTGAGTCTCTATGCCGTTCTTTTCGCCTAAGCCCGTGATAATCTGTCTCAAGCCACGGTCGTTGATGTCCATGACACGGCGCCAAAGTATTTTCTTCAGTTTGAAACCTTCTGCCTCGTGCTGGAAACGATAGTTGTCCAACAGGGCTGCTATCATGTTGTTGGCTGCTGTGATGGCATGGAAGTCGCCAGTAAAGTGAAGGTTGATCTTGTCCATTGGCAATACCTGTGCATAGCCGCCACCTGCAGCACCACCCTTCATGCCGAAGCAAGGTCCTAAGGATGGCTCACGAAGTGCCAATACAGCCTTCTTGCCTATCTTGTGCATTCCTAATGCCAAGCCTACAGACACGGTAGTCTTACCGTTGCCAGCCTTCGTAGGACTGATGGCTGTAACGAGGATAAGATGATGATTCTTAAACTTTTTCTTGTCAATAATGTTGGTAGAAATCTTGGCTATGTATCGGCCGTAGTTCTCAACCAGGTTCTCGTTGATTCCCAATTCGGCAGCTATGTCGTTAATGGGACGTAGTTTTACCGATTTGGCTATTTCTATATCTGTCAGCATATGAATAATATGTTTTTGTTGCTGCAAAGGTACTCAAAATAATTGATATAAAATCAAGATGTTCGTGAAATAATTCAATAAAGGTTGAAAGAAGGATATAAAAGTATGAAAAATAAACATAAATCTCTGATTTGGCTTCTTTTGTTTCTGAAATTAATTGTATCTTTGCAGAAAATTAGCTGTATTAACATGAAATCGAGTAATCATACCGTATTGTTTATTTGTTTGGGTAATATTTGCCGTTCGCCTGCTGCAGAAGGCATCATGAAAGCCAAGGTGGAGGAGAAAGGACTGGCCAGTCAGTTCTATATTGATTCTGCTGCCATTGGTCCTTGGCACGTAGGGCAGTTGCCCGACAGTCGTATGCGCCGTTGTGGTGCCGCTCATGGCTATTGTTTCGACAGTCATGCCCGACAGTTTGATAAATCCGACTTTGCCAAGTTCGACTACATAGTGGTAATGGATAATGATAATTATCGTGCCATCACGAGAATGGCCTCTTCGGATGAAGAACGTGAAAAGGTGGTTTGTATGGCAAGTTACCTGCGTCAGCATCGCGATTATACCACTGTTCCTGATCCATATTATGGTGATGAGTCTGATTTTGAACTTGTCATCACCCTTTTAGAGGATGCACTTGAGGGACTGATAGAAGAAATCATAACAAGGTAAAACATATAAATAACTCAACTTTCGCGAGTTTTATAAATTCACAACTTTCGCGATTTCAATAAATAATGTAATAAACACATAGTAAGGTAAAAATGCAAGAATTATTGTTTTTAGGCGGATTCATCGTCTTCATTGTAGCCATACTGTTGGTAGACATGCTTGCTATCGACCGTAAGGCACATGTGGTGTCTATCAAGGAGGCAGGAATCTGGACTGGAGTTTGGATCATCCTGGCATTGGGTTTCTCGGTATTCCTGTGGTTTCATGGCGACATGGTACACGGAATTCACGATTTCAACGATCTTCAGGCTGTAGCTACGCGTTATGCTTCTCATCTTCAGTTGAACCCGGATGACTTTGAGGGGAGTCTGCATCAGTATCGCAAGTACATGACCATTGCCTATATCTCTGGTTATCTGATAGAAAAGACGTTGTCGGTAGACAACCTGTTTGTGATGATGATGATCTTCACTGCATTTGGTGTCGACAAGAAACAATATCAGCATGTGCTCAACTGGGGCATCATGGGCGCTATTGTGCTCCGCTTTGTCTTCATCTTCTTAGGAGCTGCCATTATCAGCCGTTTTGATTGGGTGTTGTTGGTCTTCGGTGTGTTGCTTATGTATAGCGGAATCAAGATGTATCTCGACCGCAACAAGGAGGCTCATGTCGATACTGCCAATCATCCTGTGGTAAAGTTCTGCTCTAAGTATTTCCACTTAAAGCCATTGGTAATCACCGTGTTGGTGATAGAGTTCAGCGATTTGATTTTTGCTTTCGACAGTATTCCTGCTGTGTTCTCTGTGTCGCTCGATCCTTACGTAGTGTTCTTCTCCAACATCTTTGCCATTCTTGGTTTGCGAGCCATGTTCTTCCTCTTGGCAGCTGTGGCCGATAGGTTCAGATATCTGAAGACGGGTGTTTGTTTCCTGTTGCTGTTTATCGGTTTGAAGTTGCTCGTTCACGAATACTTTGAGATTGATGCTGTGGCTTCGCTGCTCATCATCTTGGCTGTTATCGTGATAAGTATAGGAGCTTCGCTGGTTATTCCTCAGAAAAAGAAATAATAGGGGCTTGTATCTCAACGTGATGGTTTCCGCTTTCGAGATTCGAGTTCTCTCTATACACTAAAATCGCTGCTTTCAACGTTGAAAGCAGCGATTTTAGTTTTCTTTACTTCGTCTCCTGTTCTTCCTGCATGTCGAGGAATTGGTTATCCTTGTCGTAGAATTCGTACTGAAGGAAAGCCAGTTTCTGAGAAGGAACGACTTTGATTCCGAATCCATACTTGAATTGCCACTTCAGGCGAAGGGAAACGAAACCCTTGTTGATGAATGCGGCAACATAAGGATTGACATACAGCGTGAACTTCTTGACGCCAATCTTGTTGACCAGTTGGTCGATTTTTCTTTCCAGTTGATCGGTAAACAGAATGCTCGACTTCACCTTGCCAGTACCGAAACAGGTAGGGCAGGTTTCCTCTACATTCACATCCATGGCAGGTCTTACACGCTGGCGTGTAATCTGCATCAGTCCGAACTTGCTCAGAGGCAGAATGTTGTGCTTGGCACGATCCTTCTGCATGTTCTTGCACATACGCTCGTAGAGCATCTGTCGGTCTTCTGCCAGATTCATGTCGATGAAATCGACAACAATGATGCCTCCCATGTCTCGCAACCTCAACTGTCTTGCCAGTTCGTCGGCAGCACCCAGGTTAACATCAAGGGCGTTAGCCTCCTGACCTTTTTCTCTGGTGCGGTTGCCGCTGTTGACATCCACTACATGCAGCGCCTCGGTGTGCTCGATAATAAGATAAGCTCCGTGCTTATAGTTGACCACACGTCCGAAGCCAGACTTAATCTGCTTTGTAATGTTGAAGTTGTCGAAGATAGGTACCTTTCCTGTATAGAGCTTCACGATGTTTGCCTTGTCTGGTGCAATGAGTGAAACGTAATGCTTCACCTCCTTCATCACATCCTCGTCGTTGACAAAGATGTTTTCGTAAGAAGGATTGAACAAGTCGCGAAGCAGGGCAACAGCTCTGCCGGTTTCCTCGAAGACGAGCTGTGGTCTCTTTTGAGTTTTCTGTACCTTGGCGATTGCATCCTCCCATCGCTTCACCAAGACTTTCAATTCGGCATCAAGTTCAGCCACCCTCTTGCCTTCAGCCACCGTGCGGACGATTACTCCGCAGTTTTTGGGCTTGATGCTGTGGATGAGCTGCTTGAGTCGGGTACGTTCCTCACCGCTCTTAATCTTTGACGAAACAGAAACTTTGTCACCGAATGGCATGAGTACCAAGTAACGTCCGGCAAAAGAGATTTCGCCTGTCAGTCTTGGTCCCTTGGTTGAAATGGGTTCTTTTACGATTTGCACCAGCACTTCCTGTCCGGTCTTCAGAATGTTCTGGATGCTTCCGTCCTTTTCGAGGTCGGGCTGCTTACTGGCTTTAGAGAATGGGAAAAGTTTCTTTCTGTCGCTCTGTACTTGTTTAAGGTACTTCTGGTAAGAATTAAAATGACTTCCTAAATCAAGATAATGAAGAAAGGCGTCGCGCTCATAACCTACATCCACAAAGCATGCGTTAAGACCTGGCATCAGTTTCTTTACTTTTGCTATGTAGATGTTGCCCACAGAGAATGAAGCCTCACGGGGTTCGTTCTGGTATTCCACCAGCTGTTTGTCCTCCATGAGCGCTATTGAAATATCCTTCTGTTGGACATCAATTACAACTTCGCTTGTCATAGTCTTCAAATTCTTAAAATGTAAGTGAATAAAAAAGGGCATGTCAAACTTTTTTAAGCTGACATGCCCCCTCAGCCAGAAAAGACTGAGAGCAAGGATTTACTTGCTCTTATGTCTATTCTTACGTAATCTCTTTTTACGCTTGTGAGTAGCCATCTTGTGGCCCTTCTTTTTCTTTCCGTTTGGCATGATTTTAAAATTTTAAAATATTGTTATTATATAATGTTGTTTCCTTAATAATCTTTCGACTTGCAGCTCTTTCGTCTTGCTGTGTCTCTTGGATTGAGGGTCGTGTAGATTAGCCCTTCATCTCTTCAACGAAGCTCTTGGCTGGCTTGAAGCAAGGCAGGTCGTGAGCTGGGATGGTGATAGTAGTGTTTTTGGAGATGTTGCGGGCTGTCTTAGCTGCTCTGCGCTTGATGTTAAAGCTGCCGAAGCCACGAAGGTATACATTCTCCTTCTTCTTGAGAAGGCTCTCCTTAACTGCGTCCATGAACGCTTCTACTACAATACCTACTTCTTTCTTTGGCATTCCAGTGGCCAAAGACACCTCGTTGACGATATCTGCTTTTGTCATTTTCCTATTGTTTTTTTCTGTTTTTACGATGTTTTATCTTGAATTCGGTGTGCAAAGATACAAGTTTTTTGCGATATAACAAAATTGTTAGCACTTTTTTTGAAAAAATAATGCCCTAAGTATTTGCGTATAAGGTTTTTATTGCGTATTTTTGTACCGAAAATAGCAAAAATGGAAAAACTGAGATATTATATATTGACTCTATGTCTGTGCCTGTCGGTCTCTTTTGCTGGGGCTTCGAAGGTATGGAACGCTAAGAATATACCTGTACCATATCTGCAGAACTCGACGCAGTATGTGTCTGATCCTGATCATTATATAGACAAACAGGCGCTTGATTCTGCCAATTTCTACCTGGATAAGCTCAACAAGGAGTGCAGGGTACAGAATGTGTTTGTCATTGTGGGCAAAGTGGAAAATGGCGATGCCTTCCGTGTGGCTCAAGATCTGGGCAACGACTACGGTGTGGGAGACAAGAAGACACGTCGTGGTTTGGTGGTGGTTGTGGCTGTCGAAGACCATAAGTACTTCATTGCTCCCGGTATGGGACTTGAGGGGGAGTTGACGGATGTCGACTGTGATGATATCGCCAGGGCTTGTATTGTTCCCAACATGAAAAAGAATATGCCTGCCGAGGCTGTAGTAGCTACGAGCCGTGCTATATATAATAAGGTGAAGAGCGGCAAGACGGGAATTTCGGATATTGATGACGGTACGATAGGCGAGGACGACTGGGTCCTTGTCGTGATTCTGCTTGCTGTCTTCTTCGGTATTCCTGTGTATATGTTGGTACGTTATTTGCTGGAAGTGTTTGGAGTCATTAAGCCCGACACGAGTCAGCGAAATAAGAATAAGCGCTCATCCCGCCGACATGATGACGACTTTTTCCCGCCTTTCTTTTTCGGAGGAGGCGGAGGCTCTTCGGGTGGCGGCTTCTCTGGCGGCTCCTTTGGCGGAGGTTCCTTTGGCGGTGGAGGAGCCGGTGGAGGATGGTAAGTCTGGGATGCTTGGAAGAACTTGTCGGGTCGTCTATTAAGAGCGGGCCCGGTCGTCTATTAAGAGCAGGCTCGGTCGTCTATTAAGGGTAAACAGCGTCTTTTATGCATTCCATTTTACGCAATTTGAATTTAGATAAACAGTTATTAAAATAGAATAGAAAATTATGAAGAAAACAGGTTGGATTATTGTAGCAGTAATTGTAGTATTAGTGCTTTGGTTGTTTAGTGGGTACAATGGTTTGGTAAGTTCTCAGGAGGAAGTTACTACCGAGCTTGCCAATGTACAGACTCAGTATCAGCGTCGTGCCGACATGATGCCTCAGCTGGCGAAGATAGTGAAGGCTTATGCCAAGCATGAGCGCGAAACCTTCGAGCAGGTGACAAAGGCCCGTGCTGCCGTGGGACAGGTGAAGCTTGACGCTAATAATCTGACTGAGGCTAACCTGAAGCAGTTTACAGCTGCTCAGGGCGAGTTGACCAACGCTTTCTCCAAGCTCATGTTGGTGGCAGAAAGATATCCTGAGCTCAAGGCAAGCGAGAATTTCAAGTCGCTCCAGATACAGGAGGAAGGCACTGAGAACCGTATCAGCGAGGCCCGTCGCAAGTACAATGAGGCCGTGCAGTCATACAACGTGAAGGTGCGTCGCATGCCCAATGCCATTATCGCCGGTTTGTTCGGTTTTGACACCATGCCGAAGTTCGAGGCTGCTGCCGGTAGTGAAAAAGCACCAGACTTGGATATTTAATCAGCACATAATGCTTTGTTTTTCAAAAATTCTTTGTAACTTTGCAGAGTTTTTAGAAATTAAGGTAAAAAAGATATGAAACAGACCAAGATTGTTGCATCCATCAGCGACCGCCGCTGCGATCAGGACTTTATCCGTAAGTTGTTTTTTGCGGGCATGAATGTGGTTCGTATGAACACCGCTCATGCCTCAGAAGAAGGAATCCGCACCATTGTCAATAATGTAAGAGCTGTCTCTCCCCATATCGGTATTCTGATAGACACCAAGGGTCCTGAAGTTCGTACCACAGGAGTCAAGGAGCCTATACATTATAATATAGGTGACGTGGTGAAGATTTTCGGCCGTCCAGAGATGGACTCTTCTCATGATATTGTCAATCTCAGCTATCCCAATATTACCGATGACGTGAAGGTAGGCGACGACCTGCTCTTCGACGATGGCGAGTTGGATATGAAGGTGATCGAGAATACCGGTCCCATGCTGGTGGCTCAGGTGCAGAACGAAGGAACTCTGGGTGCTCACAAGAGTGTCAATGTTCCTGGCGAGCACATCGATCTTCCAGCGCTTACCGAGAAGGACCGCAGGAATATTCTCTTGGCCATCGAGCTTGACATCGACTTTATCGCCCATTCATTTGTGCGTAGTGCTGCCGATGTGAAGGCCGTTCAGGATATTCTGGACGAGCATCATAGCGACATCAAGATTATCTCGAAGATAGAGAATCAGGAAGGTGTCGATAACATCGACGAGATTATCGAGGCTTCTTATGGTATCATGATTGCCCGTGGTGATTTGGGTATTGAGGTGCCTATTGAGAAAATTCCTGGTATTCAGCGTCGCATCATCGACAAGTGCATTAAGGCCAAGAAGCCTGTTATCGTGGCTACACAGATGCTTCATACGATGATTCACAACCCTCGTCCTACTCGTGCCGAGGTGACAGATATTGCCAATGCCATCTTCTATCGTACTGATGCCTTGATGCTTAGTGGCGAGACAGCCAGCGGAAAATATCCACTCGAGGCTGTACAGACCATGGCACGTATTGCAGAACAGGCCGAGAAGGACAAATCGCCCGTCAACGATATTGACCCAATGGAGGAGGGCAATATTGACCAGAAACTCTTCCTGGCCCATGCAGCCATCGAGGCCACCCAGAAGTTGGGTGTTAAGGGAATCATTACCGATGGCGAGACGGGTCAGACAGCCCGCGATCTGGCAGCCTTCCGTGGTCCAAACCCAGTGCTGGCCATCTGCTATAAGGAGAAACTTCAGCGCTGGCTCAACCTGAGTTATGGTGTTATCCCAATCGTTCAGAAGGATCAGATTTCTACCAAGGCCATGTTTACAGCCGCTGTACGTATGCTTCGTCAGAAGGGCTATCTGGAGGCAGAGGACAAGATTGCCTATTTGAGCGGTAGCTTCGGTGAAGGTGGTGGAACAACCTTTGTTGAGATCAATAAGGTAAGAAAGATCTTCGACAACAGTTACAGTTTCAACCTTCCTTCCAACGGAATAGAGGATAAATAGCTCAACTTTCGTCTTTGATGAGGAAATTTTAAGCCATCAAAGCTTTCGTATCTTTCCTCAGTGGAGCTCGGATAAGTAAAGATGTCGTGCAAAAATGCGTCGTTTTTTACAATTTGTTGACTAAACATTTGTACATTTAAGAAAAATGACGTACTTTTGCACGCAAAACTATAAACAAATTGCCGATAATGAAAAAACTGTTATTAGTTGTAGTAGTAGTTTCTACTATGATTTTGGCACTTAGCGGTTGCCAAAGTGCTAAGCAAGTGGCTTATTTTCAGAATATAGATTCTCTCAATTTGAGCGCATCGAGAATGTTGTATGATGCTAAAATTATGCCAAAAGACCAATTGTCGATTATCGTAAAAGCGGTTAACGAGGATTTGGCAGAGCCATTCAATCTATATTCTAAGTCTATGATGTCTTCTTCACAAAACCAGAATCTTCAATATTACTTGGTTGACAATGAAGGCTTCATAGATCTTCCTGTTGTCGGCAAGATTCATGTAGTGGGCTTGACTGGAAGAGAATGCGAGAATTTGGTGAAATCTAAAATTCAGCCATATTTCAAGGATGGTGAAGTTCCGACGGTAACAGTACGTATGGCGAGTTTCCGCGTCGTTGTAACAGGCGAAGTGGGAAGCCCGGGTGTCGTTACAGTACCAAACGAGAAGATGAGCATAGTAGAGGCGTTGGCACAAAGCGGCGACTTAGGCTTGCAGGGTAAACGCAAGAATATTCTGCTTATCCGCGAGGATGCAACTGGCAAAAAGGAAGCGCACCGATTGGATATGACAGATGCCAACATCATCAATTCTCCTTATTTCTATTTGCAGCAGAACGACATCGTATATGTAGAACCTAATGGAGCCAAGAAAGGTACCGCAGGCCTGAGCAACTCCGTTACATTCTGGATAGGATTGGTTTCCTCAATTTTATCTTTGGCTACACTTACTGTCAGTTTGTGTAAGTAAGGACAAACTTAATTATGAATTTCAATTATATTAAAATATGTGTGGTATCGTAGGATATTTGGGTAAGGGACAGGCTTATCCAGCCCTTATCAAGGGACTCAAACGATTGGAATATCGTGGTTACGACTCGGCTGGTGTAGCTCTTATCAGCGAGGACGGATCACTTAATGTATATAAGGCAAAGGGAAAAGTTGCCGACCTGGAAACTTACTGTGCCGACAAGGACGTGAGTGGTTCGGTAGGCATTGCCCATACCCGTTGGGCTACCCACGGTGAGCCATCATCAGTCAATGCTCACCCTCACTATTCTTCCTCAAAGAATCTTGCCATCATCCACAACGGCATTATTGAGAATTATGCCGCCATCAAGAAAAACCTGATAGCAAAGGGTGTTGAGTTTAAGAGCGATACCGATACTGAGGTGTTGGTACAGCTTATAGAATATATACAGATTACAAAGAAACTCGACCTGCTGACAGCAGTACAGGTGGCTCTTCGCCAGGTTATCGGTGCTTATGCCATAGCCTTGCTCGACAAGAATGAACCCAACCAGATTATTGCCGCACGCAAGCAAAGTCCCCTCGTTGTAGGTATTGGCAAGGAAGGTGAGTTCTATCTCGGTTCAGACGCCACACCTATTATAGAATATACCGACAAGGTGGTTTATCTGGAAGATGGCAACATCGCCATCATGCGTCTGGGCGAGGAACTTCAGGTTACCAATATCCAGAACGTGAAGCTGAATCCCGAGATTCAGACTGTCGACATGGACTTGGGTCAGATAGAGAAGGGTGGATTCCCTCACTTCATGCTGAAGGAAATCTTCGAGCAGCCAGAGTGTCTGCGCAACTGTATGCGTGGCCGTGTGGTAAACCGTACGGTAGAAACCCGCGTGATGACCGATGGCGACGAAGCCACAACCAAGAAAGAGACAGAGATGGGCGTAGTGCTCAGCTCTATTACCGACCATCGTCAGCAGTTGCTCAATGCCAAGCGCTTTATCATCGTAGCTTGTGGAACCTCATGGCATGCAGGTTTGATAGGCAAGCAGATGATAGAGAATTATTGTCGTGTGCCAGTAGAGGTAGAGTATGCTTCCGAATTCCGTTACCGCAACCCTGTGGTGACCAGTGACGATGTGGTGATAGCTATTTCTCAGAGTGGCGAGACTGCCGATACCTTGGCTGCCATCAAGTTGGCCAAGGAGAAGGGAGCTTTCATCTATGGCATCTGTAACTCTATTGGCTCCAGCATTGCCCGCGAGACAGATACAGGAACTTACATTCACGTAGGTCCTGAAATCGGTGTGGCTTCAACCAAGGCCTTCACCGGTCAGGTGACAGTACTTACCCTTCTTGCATTGGCCATTGGCAATGAGAAGGGAACCATCAGTGCCGACGACTACCAGAACATTACAGAACAACTTTGGAACATCCCAGAGAAGATGAAGGAGGTGCTGAAGTTGAACAACAAAATAGCCGACCTCAGCCGCACATTCACCTATGCGCGCAACTTTATCTATCTGGGGCGTGGCTTCCAGTATCCTGTGGCTTTGGAAGGAGCCTTGAAGTTGAAGGAAATCAGCTATATCCATGCAGAAGGTTATCCTGCTGCAGAAATGAAGCATGGTCCTATCGCTCTTATCGACAGCGATATGCCAGTAGTAGTTATTGCTACACACAACTTCATGTACGAGAAGGTACTCTCCAACATTCAGGAGGTAAAGGCTCGTAATGGACGTGTCATTGCTATTGTCAGCAAGGGCGACGAAACCATTTCCAAGATTGCCGATGAAGTCATCGAACTGCCTGAGACTTTGGAGTGCTTAGAGCCATTATTGGCTACTATCCCTCTTCAGCTCTTGGCGTATCATGTTGCCGTTTGCAAGGGTAAGGATGTTGACCAGCCAAGAAACTTAGCTAAGTCAGTTACAGTCGAATGATATAATTAAGGGAATCGTCATTTATTGACGTTTCCCTTTTTTTATAGAGGGAGGACGCTGCAAATGAAGAATGACAAATGAAGGAGGAATGAACAACGAATGAAGGAGGACTAATGAATGAGAGGAGGAAGAACGATGAGTGAAGATAGAAGGAGGAAGACTATCAACGAAATAAATTTAACTATAAGATATCAAGGATAATAAGCGAGATGGAACCATTAAAACATGAATGCGGCGTGGCAATGATCAGATTGCTCAAGCCTTTATCGTATTACCAGCAGAAGTACGGCACATGGATGTACGCACTCAACAAGCTCTATCTGATGATGGAGAAGCAGCACAACCGTGGCCAGGAAGGAGCAGGTATGGCCTGTGTCAAATTGGGTGGAAAGCCTGGACATGAATACATGTTCCGTGAAAGGGCAGAGGGCAAGAATGCCGTTACAGAGATTTTCGGCAAGGCTAATGCCAACTTCAAGAACCTGACACCCGAGCAGCTTGCCGACGCTCAGTATGCCAAGGAAGAGCTCCCCTTTGCTGGCGAGCTCTATATGGGCCACCTGCGCTATAGCACCACGGGAAAGAGTGGCATACAGTATGTGCACCCTTTCCTGCGCCGCAACAATTGGAAGGCTAAGAACCTCTGTCTTTGTGGCAACTTCAATATGACCAATGTGGATGAGATATTCCAGGAGCTTACACGTCAGGGCCAGAGCCCACGCATCTACAGCGATACCTACATCATGCTCGAACTCATGGGCCATCGACTGGATCGTGAGGTGGAGCGCAACTTCATTGCTGCCAAGGCGATGGAGATGCAGAATACCGACATCACCAACTATATAGAAGACCACGTGAAGATGAGCAACGTGCTCAAGACAACGATGAAAGACTTCGACGGCGGCTATGTCGTCTGTGGTATTACCGGTTCGGGCGAGATGTTCTCTATGCGCGATCCCTGGGGCATCCGTCCTGCTTTTTACTATAAGAACGACGAGATTGTAGTTGTGGCAAGCGAGCGCCCTGTGTTGCAGACCACCTTCGACCTGGAGGCAGAGGAAGTGCAGGAACTCATGCCAGGTATGGCGCTTCTTGTCAAGAAGAATGGAGAATGCACCATCGAGCGCATCATGGATCAGAAGGGAGATTCAGCCTGCTCGTTCGAGCGCATCTACTTCAGTCGCGGTTCCGACAAGGATATTTATCAGGAGCGCAAGCAGTTGGGCGAGCAGTTGACCCAGCCTATTCTGAAGGCCGTCGATTATGATGTGGACCACACCGTGTTCAGCTACATTCCGAATACTGCCGAAGTGGCTTACTATGGCATGCTGAGCGGATTCAAGAAATATCTCAACGAAACCAAGATAGAGCAGATAGCCAATCTCGACCATGTTCCATCGAAAGAAGAACTCAACGAAATCCTCGGCGACTTTGTTCGCTCTGAGAAGATAGCCTGGAAAGATATCAAACTTCGTACCTTCATAACAGAGGGCAACAGCCGTAACGACCTGGCGAGCCACGTGTACGATGTAACCTACGGAAGCATCGAACCTAAGGTGGACAACCTGGTCATCATCGACGACAGCATCGTTCGAGGAACTACCTTGAAGGAGAGTATTCTCCGCATCCTCGACCGTCTGCATCCTAAGAAGATTGTCGTTGTGTCGAGTGCTCCACAGATACGCTATCCCGACTATTACGGCATCGATATGGCCCGACTGGAAGAGTTCTGTGTGTTCCGTGCTGCCATCCAGTTGCTGAAAGAACGCAAGATGAGCGACATCATCGAGCAGACCTACGAGGCTTGTAAGGCCGAGTTGCTGAAGCCAAAGGAAGAGCAGATCAATCCTGTGCGTGCCATCTACAAGCCATTCACCACCGAGGAGTTGAACGAGAAGATAGTAGAGATGCTAAGACCAGAGGAAATGACGACTCCTATCCAACTTGTGTTCCAGAGCATTGAGGGACTGCACGAGGCCATACCCAACCACAAGGGCGACTGGTACTTTACAGGCCATTATCCCACTCCCGGCGGCACCAAGCTTTGCAACCAGGCTTTCGTGAACTACATAGAGAATGTTTATCATAAATAAGTGAAGAACAAAGAGTATAGAATTCATTTGTTCTTATGAGTATGAAATAAAGAAAAAGAATATCAGATATGAAAAATGTAACCTTAGTTTTGAGCGATGGAACCCAATTCCATGGCAAATCTTTCGGATATGATGCCCCCGTAGCAGGCGAGGTTGTGTTCAACACAGCCATGATGGGCTATCCCGAGAGCTTGACCGACCCTTCTTATGCCGGTCAGTTGATGACACTTACTTACCCACTTGTAGGCAACTATGGTGTGCCACCATTCACTTTCGAGAAAAACGGTTTGCCAACCTTTATGGAGAGTGACAAGATTTATGCTTCTGCCATCATTGTGAGCGATTACAGCGAGCAGTACAGCCACTGGAATGCAGTGGAAAGCCTTGCCGACTGGTTGAAGCGCGAGAAGGTGCCCGGCATTACGGGTATCGACACACGTCAGTTGACTAAGGTACTTCGTGAGCATGGTGTGATGATGGGTAAGATCATTTTCGACGATGAGCCCGACAACATCCCTGAGGCTAACTATGAGGGAGTAAACTTTGTAGACCAGGTGAGCTGCAAGGAGATTATCCGCTACAACGAGGGAGCCGGCAAGAAGGTGGTTCTGGTCGACTGTGGCGTGAAGGCCAACATCATCCGTTGTCTCATCAACAGAGGTGTAGAGGTGATTCGCGTACCATGGAACTACGATTATACCGATATGGACTTTGATGGTTTGTTCTTGGCCAACGGACCTGGCGACCCTGATATGTGCGAGGATGCTGTCAATATCATCCGCAAGCAGATCAGCCAGAGCCGCAAGCCTATCTGTGGTATCTGTATGGGTAATCAGTTGCTTTCCAAGGCAGCCGGTGCTACTATCTACAAGTTGAAGTATGGTCACCGCTCACACAATCAGCCAGTACGCATGGTAGGAACCAACAACTGCTATATCACCTCTCAGAACCACGGTTATGCCGTTGATGCCAAGACATTGGGCAACGATTGGGAGGAACTCTTTGTAAATATGAATGATGGCTCTAACGAGGGTATCCGCCACAAGGTGAACCCTTGGTTCTCAAGCCAGTTCCACCCAGAGGCTTGCTCAGGCCCTGTGGATACAGAGTTCATGTTTGATAAGTTTGTAGAAACACTTAAATAATAAGGAAAAAATGAAAGACGAAAATATAAAGAAAGTGCTCCTCTTGGGTTCAGGAGCCTTGAAGATAGGTGAGGCAGGCGAGTTCGACTACTCTGGTTCGCAGGCATTGAAGGCTTTGCGCGAGGAAGGTATCGAGACCGTGCTCATTAACCCTAATATTGCAACCGTACAGACTTCGGAAGGCGTTGCCGACCAGATTTACTTCCTGCCTGTGCAGCCCTACTTCGTAGAGCGTGTCATCCAGAAGGAGAAGCCAGACGGAATCCTCCTTAGTTTCGGTGGTCAGACTGCCCTCAACTGTGGTGTCGAGCTTTATCGTCAGGGTATCTTGGAGAAATATAACGTCAAGGTGCTGGGTACTCCCGTACAGGCCATCATGGATACCGAAGACCGCGAGCTCTTCGTCGAGAAGCTTGATGAAATCAACGTGAAGACCATCAAGAGCGAGGCTTGCGAGAACATCGAGCAGACCCGCAAGGCTGCTGCCGAGTTGGGTTATCCTGTCATCATCCGTGCTGCCTATGCCTTGGGTGGACTTGGTTCTGGCTTCGCCGACAACGAGGAGGAACTGAACAAACTCGCCGAGAAAGCTTTCTCTTTCTCTCCACAGGTATTGGTAGAGAAGAGTTTGAAGGGATGGAAGGAGATAGAGTACGAGGTGGTTCGCGACCGCTACGACAACTGTATTACCGTCTGTAACATGGAGAACTTTGACCCATTAGGAATCCATACCGGCGAGAGTATCGTCATCGCTCCTTCTCAGACCTTGAGCAATTCGGAGTATCATAAGCTTCGTGCCCTTGCCATCAAGATTATCCGTCACATCGGAATCGTGGGCGAGTGTAACGTGCAGTATGCCTTCGACCCTAAGAGCGAGGACTATCGCGTCATCGAGGTGAATGCCCGCCTGAGCCGTTCTTCAGCCTTGGCTTCCAAGGCAACAGGTTATCCTTTGGCTTTCGTGGCAGCCAAGCTCGGTATGGGCTACGGACTGTTCGAGTTGAAAAACTCTGTTACCAAGACCACATCTGCCTTCTTTGAGCCAGCATTGGACTACGTGGTTTGTAAGATTCCACGTTGGGACTTGTCCAAGTTCCGTGGCGTAGACAAGGAGCTGGGTTCATCGATGAAGTCAGTAGGCGAGGTGATGGCTATCGGCCGCAACTTCGAGGAGGCCATTCAGAAGGGTCTTCGTATGATAGGTCAGGGCATGCACGGCTTCGTAGAGAACAAGGAGCTTGAGATTGATGATATCGATGCAGCCTTGAAGGAGCCAACAGATAAGCGTGTGTTCGTGATTTCCAAGGCCATGCACAAGGGATATACTGTTGACCAGATTCATGAACTCACCAAGATAGACAAGTGGTTCCTCGAGAAACTGAAGCACATCATCGATATCGACGAGGCGATGAAGAAGTGCAACATCAATACTCTGGACAAGGAACTCCTGCGTACCGCCAAGGTATATGGATTTACCGATTTCCAGATTGCGCGTGCCGTGGGTCTTGAACAGGAGTTGGGCAACATGGCTAAGGCCGGTCTTACCGTCCGCAGCCTTCGCAAGAACTATGGCATCCTTCCTGTAGTGAAGCAGATAGACACCCTGGCTGCTGAGTATCCAGCACAGACCAACTACCTCTATGTAACCTACGCAGGTGTGAAGAGCGACATCACCTTCGAGAACGACCATCGTTCCATCATCGTGCTCGGTTCGGGTGCTTACCGCATCGGTTCTTCCGTAGAGTTCGACTGGTGTGGTGTCCAGGCATTGAATACGATTCGCAAGGAGGGCTGGCGCTCAGTGATGATCAACTACAACCCTGAGACCGTATCAACCGACTACGATATGTGCGACCGTCTTTACTTCGACGAGCTCACCTTCGAGCGTGTCATGGATATCATCGAGTTGGAGCAGCCTCATGGTGTTATCGTATCAACGGGTGGCCAGATACCAAACAACCTCGCAATGCGTCTTGACGCTCAGAATGTGCCTATCCTGGGTACTGCTGCCAAGGACATTGATAACGCTGAGGACCGTGCCAAGTTCTCTCAGATGCTGACCAACAACGGCATCAACCAGCCAGAGTGGAGCGCCTTGACCTCTATGGAGGATATCGACAAGTTTATCGAGCGTGTAGGTTTCCCTGTACTGGTACGTCCAAGCTACGTGCTCTCTGGTGCAGCGATGAATGTTTGCTCCAACGAGGACGAGTTGAAGCGTTTCCTGCAGTTGGCTGCCAACGTAAGCGAGGATCATCCTGTGGTAGTCAGCAAGTTTATTGAGCATGCCAAGGAGATTGAGATGGATGCCGTGGCTAAGAATGGCGAGGTGATAGCTTATGCCATTTCCGAGCACATCGAGTTCGCTGGTGTTCACTCAGGCGATGCTACCATCCAGTTCCCTCCTCAGAAGTTGTATGTGGAGACTGTTCGCCGTGTGAAGCGAGTAGGCCGTCAGATTGCCAAGGAACTTCATATCAACGGACCTTTCAACATCCAGTTTATGGCTCGCGACAATGATATTCTCGTTATCGAGTGTAACCTTCGTGCCAGCCGTTCGTTCCCATTCGTTAGTAAGGTGTTGAAGATCAACCTCATCGAGTTGGCTACCCGCGTGATGCTCGGTTTGCCAGTAGAGAAGCCACACAAGAACCTCTTCGACCTCGACTATGTAGGTATCAAGGCCAGCCAGTTCAGCTTCAACCGTCTGCAGAAGGCCGACCCAGTATTGGGTGTGGACATGAGCAGTACGGGTGAGGTAGGTTGCTTGGGCGACGATACATCTACAGCCCTTCTGAAGAGTATGCTCTCAGTGGGTCATCGCATTCCAGCCAAGAACATCCTTCTGTCTACTGGTTCTGCCAAGCAGAAAGTTGATATGCTCGATGCTGCCCACATGCTCATCGACCACGGCTATAAGCTCTATGCTACGGGTGGTACCAGCAAGTTCCTGACCGAGAATGGAGTAGAGAACACCCGTGTGCTCTGGCCTTCAGAGGAAGCCGAGGGTGGTGCTCCAAAGGCTTTGGAGATGCTCCACAATCACGAGATAGATATGGTGGTGAACATTCCGAAGAACCTGACCAGCAGCGAACTTTCCAATGGTTATAAGATTCGTCGTGCCGCCATCGACCTGAATGTGCCATTGATTACCAACAGCCGTCTGGCGAGTGCGTTCATCTATGCATTCTGCACCACCAAGCTCGAGGATATCGACATCAAGGCTTGGGGCGAGTATAAATAGTTGATAGTTAGTAGTTAAGAATTGACAGTTAAGTCATTCTTGATGATTTCCAATAGAAAAATCCCTGCTGTAGGAAAGGCTTCCTATGGCAGGGATTTTTGTTATTTGTATGACTATTTTTTGCACATATCCTCAGCTACCATCATAGCAACATTTTGCGTATTTGGAAGTTTGTACGGACGATTGCTCTGTGTTGTGGTAATGATATCATCACCAAGAACCGTCGCCATCTTTGCGATTGTAGCTAAAGTGAGATTATGTGTTCCACTCAGCCAACGGCTCACTTCTGTTTCTGTCTTGCCAAGAGCCTTTGCGAAATCACGCTGTTTCATATTTCGTTCCTGTAATAGTTCAAAGACTCTGTTGGCAATAGCAACGCATAAGTCGACTTGTTTGTTTGTATCCGCAGGAGTTGACTTGCGGATTTCATCCATTAGTTTATTTGTTTTCATATTAAATCCTCCTTATGCTTAGCCCGAGATTTGCTTTACCCTTTACTCAGCATCAGTGCCACCGCCGGTAGTGCTTCCTCCTGTGCCACCGCCAGTAGTGCTTCCTCCTGTGCTGCCGCCGGTAGAGCTTCCTCCTGTGGTTGTGCCATCAGTCGTTCCACTTGTCTGAGCCGAGCCGGATTTCTGACCGATTGCCTCACGCTTGTAGTGAACAATCTCGGTGTTCACATAGTCGATGAAATTCAGATACTTCTCATCACCCTCAATCAGGGCGTATGCATTCACGAACTTCACCAACAGGCGATAAGCCTCGTCACTTGCCTTGCGAGAAGCTTTCAAAGTACCGACAATCTTGGTCATACGCTCGTCGGTGCGAGTAGCGGTCAACGTGCGAACTTTCTCGTTGGCAGCTTTCAGCGTTGTAACAAATGCACCCAGTGAAAGAGTCTGCACCTCATTGGCATATTTTTTCTCCAGGTCATCGATGAAGTTAATCAACAGACCTGTTTCCCGGTCAAGTTGCATTTTGGGGTCGATGCCATAGTCCTTGATGTGTTGCATCAAGACCTTTGCAGACTTTGCCATGTTCTCTACAGGCAGACCAGTATAACCCTTTACAGCTTTCTTGTAACCGCTGTAAAGTCCGTCACGCTCAGCATCGGCAGCAGTGATTTCATCTGTCAGAAGACTCTTTTGTGAGATTTTCAAGTCCTCGTCCTCCTGTTCCTTGGCAGACTTGAGGGAGGCAATCTGTGCGCTGAGCTTACTCTTGATGTTCGTGTCGGCCTCAGCACGTGCCAATACGTTTGAAATGAACAAAAAATGTGCACCGTTGTTTAAGCGCTCCACACTAATGGTTCCGATTTCGTTCATAATTTTTAGGTTTTAATGATAAATACTATGGAAACTCCGCGTCATTTGCGTCAAAAGATTCTTCATGGCACTTTCGCATTGTTTCCGTTGATAGACACTTGTTGGAATCAATTCGGATACATTGTTTCCACCTTCTCTCCCTGCGGTTTGGACTTAGCAACACAGTTTCTTGTCCTTTTCCGTATGGAGTCATGCAAGAAACGTTGATTCCGACATTTTCCGTTTCGGGAAAATACAATAATCATGCCGCAATTCCTTCTTTCCGTTCTCCTTGGTCGAAAAGACGTTGTTTCTATCCCTACGCACAATGGATTTGCCATTTTGTCGGTTGTTTCCTGCCATTTTTTATGCCGTTCGACCGTCGAAACGATGTTTTTTTCGAAAATATCAGTTCGCAAATAACATATTCTCATTTGTTTTTTGTACTTTTGCAGAGCATTCGCAATTAAAGCGATTGCAGACATAATTTGGAAGTGCATTCCATACTTGAATCCGTTCAGTGAAACTTCGACAACTTCACCAAACAAATAACGAGGACAAGTAGAAGAAGTACTCCCTTGGGCTTGTATTATCGTAACCCGATATACGTTCAAGGTGAGGCTTTGTCTATCTTGGTTCGTTATTGGGCAGTCGAAGGCCTCACTGAAGAGCAAGATACGATGAGGTCTCACTTCTTTTATGCCTTTATCAAACTGTTTCATTAAAATAAATAATTATGAGAAAGGTTCTTATCATATTGTGGCTTGTATTATTGTTCTTGCAGAATTTTTCTGTTAAAGCACAAAACTTGACAGACATAGAGTGCACAACCGCTTGGGCTTATGACTTTTGGGGCAGAAGTGATAATGATAAAGATATTTATGTTCATTATCAAAATGTCAATATTGAGCCACTAAAGACAATCCCTATAAATTTAGTTTATAGTTATGATTACAAAAATCGTGTGATAAGGGTTTTGGCGAATAACAGCAATAGCTATATGGTGTTGTCTAAAAGTTCAAACAAAAAAGTGAATAGTGTATTAAAGAAAACTTCTTTTCTTAATTTACAAGGGGCAGAACTAGATAAAATGATTGTAAAATATAGAAAAGCTTTGCAGTTGAAATACCAGCGTCTAAATGATTCTGTTTATCATGCACGTGATATTGCTAGGCAAGAGCAGAAACGGCAAAAAGCAATAGAGGATTCTATTCGTATAGCCAAAGAATCAAAAATCCATATTAAGTTTATGGGAATAGAGCTAAACAATGCTGTTGATTTGGTTATGCTAAACCTCAGTAAGAATGGTTTTGAAATGATTGATATTCGTAAAGAGGGGTATGGTATGCTTGGCAAATTTATGGGGCGTAAAGCTATCGTTACCTTGCATTCAACGCCTGAATCAAATAATATTTATATGGTTAATGTTGCCTTTGATGAAGAAAAATCCTGGTATAGTTTGAAGTCTGATTTTCTTAATATAGTGAAATCATATAGAACTAAATACAAATGTATAGACTCTGGTAGAACATTCCTTGAACCATATTATGAGGGAGATGGTTTTGAATTGCAAGGCGTAGCAAAAGATAAGTGTTGTTACTTTGATAAATATGAGGCAGAAGGTGGTACGATATATGTAGAAATAAGCGATATGAGAAGGATTATCATAAAATATATAGACACCTTCAACTCAAAACGTAATGAAAGGGAAACGATAAACAAAAATCTTGATGAAATATAAATTATTCTGTATTGTGCAACATTGTTATATGCTGTCAAAAAGTTGAGGATATTTGTAATGTATCTATTTCTTGATGTAAAGCTCATGATGATCTTACCAAATGGTATTGGATTGTTTCCATAGAAACTTAAATCAGAGATAGATTTTAGTTAGGAAAATAAGAAAATGAAAAAGTTTTTATTAGTATTATTATCTGTTTTTATGTGTACGTCTATTTATGGTCAGGCACATATGAAATTTATGGGAATTCCTTTAAATGGAACAATTGAACAATTTTCTCAAAAGTTAAAGACTAAGGGCATTACTTATGATGCTATAGCCTCTAAGAAGCTAAGTCCTGGTGCAAAGCTTTACAAAGGAACTTTTATGGGTGAACATGCGCAGTTTGTTGTTATGTTTAATGCAAAGAGCAGGATTGTTTATGGTGTTGGGGTTGAACTAACGTATTCTACAAAGGAATTTGCAAGGGTTCCATTTCTCGATATAGCAGAACAGTTACATAAGAAATATCCTACGGCAGAATTTAGTAGTGTTGAAAAAACGAACAAGACGATTACTGGAGTAAATTTTTTGATTCCAGATGTGGATTCTTCACAAACATTGGGCATTATAATGCTAACATTAGATCGACCAGATGGTTATTTGAAAAAGTATTGGGGGATAAATTTAATTTATATGGATGTAAAAAACTATAAAAAGGACTCCGATACAAATAGTGATGATTTGTAATGAATATAGTTTTATAATGTAGGAAAATGGATTTATTCAATACAATAGAAAACAAAGTACGGTTTTATGGAAAGAAAATTGACCTTATGTGGAAAAAACATAAGGTCATTTTGCGAATTTGCCTGAGAGGTTTTGCTTTTTATACATTTTTGCTATCCGTCTTATTGTGTGCAGTCTTGTCACTGCCTATTTCTGATGGAATATTGAATGTGTTATTTGAAGCTATAAGGAATATTTGCTATAGTTATATTGCTGGATACATATTCTACATAATATCAGATGTCTATCCAAAGACACTAAACAAAATTATTGAGATAAAAGATGTAATAACTTATGAGATTTGTATTTTGCACAATGCTAATTCTGTTTTAGATACAACTGTTAAATTTTCGAGAAGCCCAAATAATGAAACTGATAGAATTAAGAAATTTATAGTAAATAGTTCCAAAATAAATCCTTATATAAGTGACGAAAAACTTATTGAATTGAATGATGTTTTTTTACAACATTTGTTTTTTATGCAGAATGAATGCCAAAATCCTTTTAATATGCTGTTAAAATATAAGGCTCACTTACTTGAACATGAAGAGGTCCGAATTTTGTTGGAACTTAAAGACTTTATATTTCTCAATGACTTCTACAATAAAAAAAGTATGTATTTACTTGGTTTTGAATTGGAATGCTATGATTATATTAGCAATATCCATAAGTTAGAAGAATTGATAAAGGAGCAAATGAAGTCTTATGTATATAATCCTTGTGATTATGAAAGGTTAGAAAAAGAACTTGAAAAGTCAGATGGATTTATCGGTCAGATATAATAAAGCAATTATGAGTGATCCATATAAAAAAACGTATATTTTAGAGCGAATTCTAAAAGAGGGTAGTTTTGAAGACAACTATCCTGAAAAAGCATTGGATTGGGATTATGATGATGCTAGAAACCAACCATACAAACCATCCGATTTTCTCTCAGGGTCAAACAAACTTGTCTATTGGAAATGTCATGTTTGTGGTTATAAAAGCATTACTCCCAAGACCATTATTAGTCATGCAAAAGCAAAGTTCCCATGTGAGAAATGTGCAATTAAAGGTATATCAAATCAACGTTACGGAGAAGAACCAATAACAGTAACAAATCCTGAACTGTTAAAAGAATGGGATTATGATAAGAATGTGCAAGATGGAATATTCCCAGAAAAAGTGACAAATCATGATTCCAAAACATTGGTTAACTGGGTTTGTAAGCGTGGGCATAATTGGAAGAGAAGTATATCTTATAGATTGCATAGCACATCGGGGAAATGCCCTATATGCCAAAGGGAAATGCAAACGTCTTTTCCAGAACAAGCTTTATATTTTTATTTTAATGAGCAAGTTAAATGCATAAATGGTTACAGATTAAAAAATAACTCCCATATAGATATATTTATACCATCTAAAAATGTCGGCATCGAATATGATGGTCCCAAGCATAAAACTCCTATACAAAAGGCAAGAGACGAAAGAAAAAATAACTTTCTACAGAAGATGGGTGTTAAATTATATAGAGTGATAGAGTCTGAAAAATTTAGTGTTGAAGAAGATACAATTTATGTTATCTATGACAAGAATTATAGGTATTTGAATTATGCTATCAAAAAACTTTGTAGTTTGATAGGTATTCCATATGTATCAATTGATGTCGAGAGAAATAAAACTGCAATAATGGGATCTTATCTTACGAGAGAAAAAGAAAATAGTATTGCGAGTCTTTATCCTCATTTGCTTGCAGAATGGGACTATGAAAAGAATGGAAATATTGCTCCCGAATGTGTTAGTCGTGGTTCTGGCTTAAAGCTATATTGGAAATGTAAGAAGGGACATAGTTGGTCTGCACCTCCATCAAACAGGACTAAAGGACATGGTTGTCCATATTGTGCAGGTGTAAAATTGTTGTCCGGATTCAATGACTTGGCAACTTTGTATCCAAACTTACTTGACGAGTGGGATTATCTGAAAAATGAAAATATTGGAGTGACTCCTGAAGGGATAGCTGCAGGTAATAATAAACAAAAAGTTTTTTGGATTTGTAAGAACAAGTCTGAACATAAATGGGCAGCAACTGTTGCTGGTAGGGTTAGTGGAACAGGATGCCCATATTGTGCGGATGAACAACGCAAAGTATCTAAACGCAAAACATATGTAAGAAAGAATGGCTCTTTTGCCCAAAAATATCCTGGATTATTGGAAGATTGGTTTTATGAGAAGAATGATGCATTGCATATATTTCCTGATAAAATTCCGTCTCATTATTCGGAAGTTGTGTGGTGGAAATGCCATGTTTGTGGGCATTTGTGGACAGCAACACCCGATCATAGAGCGAATGGAAGGGGATGCTCTAATTGTGGTAAAGAAAATCATTCGCATATTATGAGAGAAGTGCTTTTAGCACGGTATGGTTCTTTGGCACAAAACAATCCACGTGTTGCTGCATTTTGGGATTATAGTAGTAATGCTAAAACTCCAGATTATATAACTTCAAAATGTCATGATAAAATAAAGTGGAAGTGTCCAAAATGTAATTATCAATGGGTAAAACGTGTTTATAAAATGACACAATATCCTTGTTGTCCAAATTGCAAGTACAGCCTTAATGAAGAGAAAAGACCAATTGTACAATTTGATTTAGAACTAAATGAAATTGCCAAATATGATTCTCCAAAAGAGGCTGCTATTGCAACAGGGATAGGAAGGCAATATATTTTGGCAACAGCAAGGCATGACTCAAAAAGTACACATGGTTTTGTTTTCCGATATGAAGATGATGTTACTGATATCAAAGAGTTTAAACCAACTCATCAGCCAACTCCCAAAAGCGTGTTGCAATATACTAAAGATGGAAAGTTCGTAAAAGAATGGCCTTGTATTAGAGCTGCGGAAATTGAATGTTCTATTGCAAATGGCAAAATATCAGCCGTTTGTAAGGGACAAAGGAAAGTAGCTGGTGGATATATTTGGGAGTATAAAGAGTCCAAATAATTGTATCTACCGACTACGATAAATGTGACCGTCTTTACTTCGACGAGCTCACCTTCGAGCGTGTCATGGATATCATCGAGCTGGAGCAGCCTCATGGTGTTATCGTATCAACGGGTGGTCAGATACCAAACAACCTGGCGATGCGTCTCGATGCTCAGAATGTGCCTATCCTTGGTACAGCTGCACGTGATATTGACAATGCTGAAGACCGTGCCAAGTTCTCTCAGTTGCTGACCAACAACGGCATCAACCAGCCTGAGTGGAGCGCCTTGACCTCTATGGAGGATATCAACATCAAGGCTTGGGGCGAGTATAAATAGTTGATAGTTAGTAGTTAAGAATTGAC
>ERZ1023967.16-NODE-16-length-59979-cov-36.207897_pt1 | contig 59979 bp, 42 predicted proteins | sample MGYA00380429_ERZ1023967 | MGnify/ENA primary metagenome ERZ1023967 (study PRJEB33179, sample SAMN07449055) | human gut metagenome | biome: Human-gut; feature: Human associated habitat; material: Faeces | host: Homo sapiens | place: India:Kasaragod | collected... | reverse complement strand
AGGTTAAGGCTTATGTTAAGGGTCCAGGTAATGGTCGTGAGTCTGCTATCCGTGCTATTCACGGTGCAGGTATCGAGGTTACTGAAATCGTTGACGTAACTCCATTACCACACAATGGTTGCCGTCCTCCAAAGCGTCGTCGTGTATAACGCTTGAGGTTAGCATTATTAATTAAGATACAAACAATATAGCATTTATATAATATTATGGCTAGATATATAGGTCCGAAATCTAAAATTGCGCGTCGTTTTGGTGAGCCAATCTTCGGCGCTGACAAAGTTTTGTCCAAGAGAAACTTCCCTCCTGGACAGCATGGCAACAACCGTCGTCGTAAGATGTCTGAGTACGGTGTCATGTTGGCAGAGAAGCAGAAAGCTAAGTACACTTATGGTGTATTAGAGCGTCAGTTCCGTAATATGTTTGATAAGGCTGCTAAGGCTGATGGTATTACTGGTGAGGTTCTTCTTCAGAATCTCGAGTGCCGTCTTGATAACGTTGTATTCCGTCTTGGTATCGCTCCAACACGTGCTGCTGCGCGTCAGTTGGTTGGTCACAAGCACATCGTTGTTGATGGTAAGGTAGTTAATATCCCTTCATTCGCAGTTAAGCCTGGTATGGTTGTTGGTGTTCGTGAGAAGTCTAAGTCTCTCGAGGTTATCGAAGCAGCTCTTGCAGGTTTCAATCATAGCAAGTACCCATGGATTGAGTGGGACGATAATTCAAAGAGCGGTAAGTTCTTGCACAAGCCAGAGCGTGCCGACATTCCAGAGAATATTAAGGAGCAGTTAATCGTTGAGTTGTACTCTAAATAAATCATTACATTAATGGCGATATTAGCATTTCAAAAACCTGATAAAGTAGTAATGCTGGAGGCTGATGACAAGTTCGGAAAGTTTGAATTCCGTCCTTTGGAGCCTGGCTTTGGTGTTACCATTGGTAACGCCTTGCGCCGCATTCTCCTTTCATCATTGGAGGGTTATGCTGTTAACACTATCCGCATTGCGGGTGTTGAGCATGAGTTCTCTTCAGTTCCTGGTGTAAAGGAAGATGTTACTAACATTATCTTGAATCTCAAACAAGTTCGATTCAAGCAAGTAGTAGAAGAATTCGAGAATGAGAAAGTTAGTATCACCGTTGAGAATTCTACAGAATTCAAGGCTGGTGATATAGGTAAGTATCTGACTGGATTTGAAGTGTTAAACCCTGATTTGGTGATTTGTCATTTAGATGCCAAAGCTTCGATGCAGATCGATTTGACTATTAATAAGGGACGCGGTTATGTTCCTGCTGATGAGAATCGTCAATTCTGCACTGACGTTAACGTTCTCCCAATCGATTCCATCTACACCCCTATTCGTAATGTAAAGTACGCTGTAGAACCATATCGTGTTGAACAAAAGACCGACTATGATAAGCTCGTACTTGAAATTACAACAGATGGTTCCATTAGTCCAAAGGATGCACTGAAAGAGGCTGCGAAGATTCTTATTTATCACTTCATGCTCTTCTCTGATGAGAAGATTACTCTTGAGACACAGGATCAGGAGAGCAATCAGGAGTTTGATGAAGAGGTTCTTCATATGCGCCAGTTGCTTAAGACTCGTCTCGTAGACATGAATCTTAGTGTTCGTGCCCTCAACTGCTTGAAGGCAGCTGATGTCGAGACTCTTGGTGATTTGGTTCAGTTTAACAAGACTGACCTCTTGAAGTTCCGCAACTTTGGTAAGAAATCGCTCTCAGAGCTTGATGATTTGCTCGAGAGTCTGAATCTGTCTTTTGGAACTGATATTTCAAAGTATAAATTAGACAAGGAATCTTAAAGGTTCGTAGTCCAAAAAGCAAAAACAAAAAATGAGACATAATAAGAAATTCAACCATTTAGGTCGTACTGCTTCTCATCGTAGCGCGATGTTGGCTAACATGGCTTCATCACTTATCTTGAGCGAGCACAAAAGAATCACTACGACCCTCGCAAAGGCAAAGGCTCTTAAGAAGTATGTTGAGCCACTGATCACACGTTCAAAGAATGATACAACTACTTCACGTCGTGTTGTTTTCCGTTATCTTCAGAACAAGTATGCTGTTAAGGCTCTCTTCGGTGAGGTAGCTGAGAAGGTAGCTAACCGTCCAGGTGGTTACACTCGCGTAATCAAGTTGGGTACCCGTCAGGGTGATGCAGCTGAGATTGCTTTCATCGAGCTCGTTGACTTTGATGAGAATATGGCTAAGACTCAGAAGGCTGCTGCTAAGAAGACTCGTCGTAGTCGTAAGGCAACAAAGGCTGAAGAGGCTCCTGTAGCTGAGACTGAGGCTCCTGCAACTGAGGAGGCTCCAAAGGCTGAATAATTTTCAATCATCTCAGATAAATTTAGCGTCCTTGTCTTGACAAGGGCGCTTTTTTTGTCCCTTATTCAAAACTATCTGCTCTTTTAGGGTTTTTCCTAATCATTATTAGGGATTTTTTTGCTTTTGTTCTTTTAGTTCTTTGTATCTTTGCAGCAGAAATTTAAAGCTTAATGAAGATGAAAAAGATTATGCTTTTTGTAGCTTGCTCTTCTTTGCTGTTGAGTAGCTGCGATACTTATACGGGAAGTGGTGCTTATGCTGGTGCCACATTTGGTTCTATTCTTGGTTCTGCTATCGGTGGCTTGTCTGGTGGTCCTAGAGGTTCAGATATGGGTACTATTATCGGCATGGCTGGCGGTGCTGCAGTTGGAGCGGCAATTGGTAGTCAGGCTGACCAGAAATCCCAGCAGCAAAGAGAATCTGTTTATCGAGATAGATCACACCATGATCATCACTCTTATCAGGATGGAGTTTATCAGCAATCTTCACCTGCTTATTCCAATGACGAAATCTTTGATTCAACTAATTCTGGTGATGATAGGATTTATGATTTCAATGATAGGGATTATACAGGAAGTTATAGTGCTCAGCAGCCTGTAGCTACTATTCCTAGTTCTACTCTGGAAGAACTGGGGCAGAATTATGCTTATTCATCATCTTTGGAAATAATGAATGCTCGTTTTGTTGATTCAAATGAGGACAATACTTTGAATCGGAATGAAACAGCCAAGGTTATTTTTGAAATCCGAAATAACGGAGCTTACACGTTGTATGATGTAGTTCCAACCGTTATTGAGACTACCGGCAATAAGCATATTTTCATATCCCCAAGTGTTCATGTAGAAAGTATTGCTCCTGGCCATGTGATTCGTTATACAGCAATGGTCAAGGCTGATAACCGTTTGAAGAATGGTACTGCTTGTTTCTGTGTTTCTGTGATACAAGGCGGTAAGACGATTTCCAAGGTTAATCAGTTTGATATTCCGACAAAATCCAGATAAGATTCCGGTAAGATAATGAATTTGTATGATAGTATCTTATTTTATGAATCTGTTATATATAAAAAGGTAAAGGCGAGAATCAATGATGATTCTCGCCTTTACTTTTTGCTTTATCTGTATTGTGCTTTTTTAGTTCAGCCTTTGTCACCTCTTTGCTTTTATGGTGCTCTGTTTTATTTATTACCTTTGAAGTAATTTTATTTGTTTCTTTTTTACTGCTGTGATGATTTTCCTTATTCCTGTCAGTAGTTCCCCACTTGTTTGGAAATTCAAATTCCGTTTCAGCCACTTCGAAATCAATCTTAGGCAATTTTGTGTCCTCTGGCTTGTAAGGAATCGGGTTTTCCACCCTTTCAACTTTTACAGTCGCTACGCCTTGTGCAATCATACCAATTTCTTTTGCAGCCTTCCATGATAGGTCGATGATTCTACCTCTTCCAAACGGCCCTCTGTCGATGACTTTTACGATAGTACTCTTGCCATTGCTAAGGTTTGTAACCTTGAGGTGCGTTCCGAAGGGATAAAACCGATGTGCGCATGTTAAACTGTCATGATGTATTCTCTGTCCGCTTGCAGAGCGGGCACCTGTTGCTCTCTTAGAGTAATATGATGCCTTGCCGTGCTGGTGCTTTTGTCCGTAGCATGGAACCAGGCTGAATATAGCCAAGATGGCTGTGATGAAAGATTTTGTGACCATATCTTCTTATTTTATAGCGCAAATATAAAAAAAAATGCTGAAAGATGCAAGTAAATCTCAGAAAATCAGTATCTTTGCACAAACTTTAACTTCATTTATGGAAAATAATATACCTCAGGAGTGGAATAAATTCTACTTGAAAGACGTATCGTTTGTGAATCTGATGATGCGCCGTATCTACAATGTACTGATTGTAGCCAATCCTTACGATGCGTTCATGCTTGAAGATGATGGACGTATCGAAGAGAAGATATATAATGAATATATGGAGCTGGGTCTCCGCTATCCGCCAACCTTTACTCAGGTTTCTACTACCGAAGAGGCTGCTGCCGTGCTGCGTTCTACCGTCATTGATCTGGTGATTTGCATGCCTGGCAATGCTGATAATGATGCCTTCGACGTAGCGCGCGACATCAAGGGTAAGTTTCCCAATATCCATTGTGTTGTTCTTACGCCTTTCTCTCATGGTATTACCAAGCGTATGCAGAATGAAGACTTGAGTATCTTCGATTATGTCTTCTGCTGGCTTGGCAACACCAATCTTATTCTTTCTATCATCAAGCTGATAGAGGATAAGATGAATCTTGAACATGACATACAGGAAGCAGGCGTGCAGATGATTCTCCTGGTAGAAGATTCTATCCGTTTCTATAGTTCTATATTGCCTAATCTTTATAATTATATATTGGAGCAGAGCAAGAACTTTTCTCAGGAGGCTCTGAACCGGCATGCGGCTACCATGCGTATGCGTGGCCGTCCTAAGGTGGTCTTGGCTCGTACTTACGAGGAAGCCCAGAAACTGTATGATAAGTATTCTGATAACACGTTGGGTGTAATCAGCGATGCACGTTTCCCGTTAAAGAGTGCTGCCAAAGCTTTTGGTAATGAGGTGATGCCTGAAGAGAAGCCTAAGCATCGTACGGATACTTTCGGTCGCGAGAAATGTCCGGATGCAGGTTTGCAACTCTTCCGTTATATCAGGAAGAACGATCCTTTCGTTCCGCTTATCATAGAAAGTTCTGAAAGTGAGAACCGTGCGAAGGCAGAGGCTGAAGGTTTCCGCTTTGTTGACAAGAACTCGAAGAAGATGAGCGTAGATCTTCGCCGTCTGATGGAAGAGCACATGGGCTTTGGCGATTTCATATTCCGTGATCCTAAGACTCATGAGGAGATTATGCGCATTCATAGTTTGAAGGAATTGCAGGATAACATCTTCAATATTCCTAACGATTCCATGCTCTATCATATCAGCCGCAACCATATGAGCCGTTGGCTTTGTGCTCGTGCCATCTTCCCTGTATCTGCTTTCCTGAAGCATGTTACCTGGGAGAAATTACAGGATGTAGATGCTCACCGACAGATTATCTTCGATGCCATCGTGCAGTATCGTCACATGAAAAACATCGGTGTAGTGGCTGTTTTCGACCGCATGAAGTTTGACAAGTATGCCCACTTTGCCCGTATCGGAGAAGGCTCCCTGGGCGGAAAGGGTAGAGGTCTTGCCTTCCTCGACAACATCATCAAGCGCCATCCTGAGTTCAACCAGTATGAGAATGCCACCGTGCAGATTCCGAAGACCGTGGTGCTCTGTACCGATATCTTCGACGAGTTCATGATGAGCAACAATCTCTATCCGATAGCTTTGAGTGATGCTAGCGACGATGAGATTCTGAAGCACTTCCTGCATGCCCAGCTGCCCGATTCGCTGATAGCCGACTTCTTCACCTTCTTTGAGGCAACCAGGAGTCCTATCGCAATCCGTTCAAGTTCGCTGCTCGAAGATGCCCACTATCAGCCGTTTGCCGGTATCTATTCTACCTATATGATTCCGTATCTGGAAGATAAGTATCAGATGCTGCAGATGCTGGCCTGTGCCATCAAGGGTGTCTATGCTTCTGTGTTCTATCGTGATTCGAGGGCTTACATGACTGCTACGAGCAATGTCATCGATCAGGAAAAGATGGCTGTTATCTTGCAGCAGGTTGTGGGTAAAGACTATGGTACAAGGTTTTATCCTACCATGAGCGGTGTGCTCCGTTCGCTCAATTATTATCCGATAGGTGATGAAGAGGCTGAAGAGGGTATAGCCAGTCTGGCCTTGGGCTTGGGTAAATATATCGTAGATGGAGGTCAGACCCTTCGTGTTTGTCCTTACCATCCGAATCAGGTGCTCCAGACATCGGAAACTGAGCTGGCTCTGCGCGACACCCAGACCCAGTTCTATGCGCTGGATATGAAGCATGTGGGTAATGATTTCAAGGTGGATGATGGCTTTAATATTCTTAAACTTCGGGTGAAGGATGCCGTAGAAGACCAGAGCCTTACCTATATCGCATCTACTTTCGATCCATACGATCAGGTCATCAATGATGGAGTCTATGAGAATGGCCGTAAACTGATAACCTTCTCAAGTGTGCTCCAGCATGGAGTGGTGCCTTTGCCAGAGATACTGCAGATGTCGATGAAGTATGGAGCAGGGGCTATGCGCAGACCTGTGGAGATAGAGTTTGCCTGCAATATCAATAATGACAGGACTTGCGAATTCTATCTTCTTCAGATTCGTCCTATCGTCGATGCCAAGGAGATGCTTGATGAAGATGTGAAGGCTATCCCTGATTCCGACTGCCTGTTGCGTTCGCACAATTCGCTGGGTCATGGCATCAGCGAAGATGTGGTTGATGTGGTTTATGTGAAGTATGATGACCACTTCTCTGCGATGAATAATTTTTATGTAGCCGATGATATTGAACGAATCAACCGCAAGTTCCTTGCTGACGGCAAGAACTATGTGCTGATAGGTCCTGGCCGTTGGGGCTCCAGCGACCATTATCTGGGTGTACCTGTAAAGTGGCCGCATATCAGCGCTGCCCGGGTTATTGTAGAGGTGGCTCTGAAGAATTACAATATCGATCCTAGTCAGGGTACTCACTTCTTCCAGAACCTCACCTCTTTTGGCGTGGGATACTTTACAGTAGATACAAATACAGGTGAAGGCGGCTTTGTAAATAAGGAAATCCTGGATGCAATGCCGGCTGTCGAGGAGACGCAATATGTCCGTCATGTGCGCTTTGAGCACCCGATGAGAATTCTGATGGATGGTAAGAAGCAGGAAGGAGCCGTCTTGATTCCGAAGGAATGACGGGAAGAGTTGTCTCTGAATAGACATCAGAAACGTTCTATTTCTAGTTAAAGATGTATTTACAGTAGGATAAAATCTTCGTTCATCGACGTTGAATGTCCGTTCAGCGACGTTGAACCGCCGTTCATCGACGTTGAACCGCCGTTCAACGTCTATGAACGGAGATTTCATCTGATAGTAAAGACAATTTTATTTGATATAAACAACAAATAATCCTGGGAAAGTTTGGAATTTCCATCGAAAAGCCTTACCTTTGTTCCCATCTAAAATGAATGCCTTATGAAAAAGCAAAAACTGTTTGTACTATTATGGATGCTGGTATTGACATGCTTGCCGGTATCAGCTGAGGAATATCGTAATCCGGTTATTCCGGGTTATCATCCCGACCCATCCGTGTGTCGGGTAGGAGATACGTTCTATCTCGTCAACTCTTCATTCCAGTATTTCCCCGGTGTGCCAATCTTCCAGAGTAAGGATCTGGTTCATTGGCAGCAGATTGGTAATGTGCTCGACCGCGAGAGTCAGGTTCCTTTGAAGGGTGCCAGTTCTTGGCTTGGCATCTATGCGCCTACCATCCGCTATCATGAGGGAACTTATTATATGATAACTACCAATGTAGGCAACGGTGGCAACTTCATGGTTACAGCCAAAGACCCCCGTGGTCCTTGGAGCGAGCCTGTCTGGCTGAAGCAGCAGGGCATCGATCCTTCGCTTTATTTCGAAAACGGAAAATGCTACATGGTGAGCAATCCGGGCGATGCTATCTGGCTCTGTGAGATAAACCCAAAGACGGGCGAACAGCTTACAGAGAACAGGAAACTGTGGCAGGGGGATGGCGGACGCTATCCTGAAGGACCGCATATTTATAAGAAAGATGGCTATTACTATCTTCTCATTTCAGAAGGTGGAACCGAACTGGCGCATCGTCTTACTATCGCCCGTAGCAGGAATATCGAGGGACCTTACGAGAGCAATCCGAACAATCCGCTTCTTACCAACTGCAGCCGTCTGGGACAGTCGATGCAGATTCAGGGTACCGGTCATGGCGACTTGGTTCAGGCTGCCGACGGAAGCTGGTGGATGGTATTCCTAGCCTATCGCAACTTTGGCGGTTCTTATCATCATCTCGGAAGAGAAACCTACCTGGCTCCTGTGGAGTGGAAGGAGGGAGAATGGCCTGTTGTGAACGGCGGATTGCCTGCAGATACTTTGATGAAGGCTAAGCTGTTGCCTGTTGTTCCTTTGGAAAAACATCTTGAAGCAGATGCAGAGGATGCACCGACGACTGGATCTTTCGAATGGGTACAGCTGCAGAATCCTATTCCTGACAAATATCTGCGCAATGATACGATGGCCGTGGATGAGAAGTTCTTCGTGCGTCTTTATCCTCATGGAACTCTGACAGAGAATCAGCAGCCTACCTTTGTGGGGCGCAGACAGGAGAGTGCAAACTTTATCTTGGAGACGGATGTCGTAACGAAAGGTGATGCTGAGGCAGGTCTGTCTGTCTATCAGATTCATGACGGTCATCTCGACCTCTTCGTTTCAAAGAAACAGGTAGCTTTGCGCTGCAAACTGAAAAGCATCGACTATGTAGTGAAAAGCGTTCCCCGTTTGCGCAAAGACGCCGTAAAGTTGCGTATCAGCAGCGATGGCGAAATGTACCATTTTGCCTATTCTTTTGATGGAAAGAAATTCCGTGACTTGGGTTCCATGAACTGTTCCCTGATGAGTACTGAGGTAGCGGGTGGATTTACAGGCGTGGTTCTCGGTATGTTTGCAGAAGGCAAGGAAAAGAGTGGATATGCCGACTTTGGCTATTTTCATTACAACGAAAAATAAAATGTATTTCTATAACTCTTTATAGAAGAAAAGATGAATAAAATGTTAACAGAACAACAGACAGAAACAAATCAGACAAGCGACAGGAAATATCTTGTCCCGTTCATTCTCATTACGTCGCTCTTCTTTTTGTGGGGCTTCGCTCGTGCCATTCTGGATGTGCTCAACAAGCACTTCCAGAATGCTCTGCACATCAGTATTACTCATTCCGCCCTTATTCAGGTTACTACCTATCTGGGTTATTTCCTGATGGCAATACCTGCTGGCTTCTTTATCAACCGGTATGGTTATCGCCGTGGAGTAGTCTTCGGTCTGCTCCTCTTTGGTATTGGCGCTTTGCTCTTTATCCCGGGTGCAGCGGTGGGCAGTTTCTCTGCATTCCTGCTCTGTCTTTTCATTATCGGGTGCGGTTTGGTGTTCCTGGAAACAGCCGCCAATCCCTATGTTACCGAACTGGGTGCCAAGGAAACAGCTACCAGCCGACTGAACTTATCGCAGTCGTTTAATGGATTGGGTGGCATTTTCGCCACACTTTGCATCGGTCAGTTCCTCTTCAACCAGACCGAAGAGGGCGGCAATGTGGTGGTGCCTTATACCATTCTGGGTATTCTGGTTTTGGTGATAGCTCTGGTTTTCTCACGTGTAGATTTGCCGGAAATCAGTCATGTGGCAACAGCAGAAGATGAGGCAGCCGGTTCTAATATCAGCAAACTCTTTTCCCATCACAAGATGTTTGTGTTTGGACTTCTGGCTTTGCTGAGCTATGAAGTGGCAGAGATTTCAATCAATTCCTACTTCATCAATTTCGTTACGGGCATGAAATGGATGGACGACCGCACGGCTTCCGTAGCCCTGACTTGTGCGTTGGCATTCTTTATGGTAGGCAGATTCCTCGGCTCCTGGATTATGCGCCGAATCAAGGCAACAACGATGTTGCTGATCTGCGCTGTGGGGTGTGTTGTCTGCATACTTTTAGTCCTGTCAAATTTGGGTAAGCTATCGCTGGTAGCCCTGCTTTGCAACTATATGTTCGAGGCCATCATGTTTCCTACCATCTTCAGTATCGCCCTCACAGGGTTGGGCAACCTTACCAAGACAGCCTCTTCGCTTCTGATGATGACGCCAATCGGAGGTTGCGGTTTCCTGTTGATGGGACTCATCGCCGACCGTACTCATTTCACGCTTCCTTTCCTGGTACCGCTCGTAGGATTTGTCATCGTTCTGGCTTATGCGGCTCGTGAATATAAACTTGCCAAGAAGTAACTGGCGGTTGGGTAGAAAGATGTAAATATAAAGATGTTAAATTGCTAACTGCGTTTAGCAAAAGCTTTGTGTTTTGTAGGGTATTGGTGCGGAATTAACTTTTTTAACTCGATTGCAACACGAAAAATCGAATTATCATTTTGTTGTCTCAAAAGAAAAAGGTAAATTTGCACTCGGTAAGGAAAGAGCCTCATAAGTTCTACACCTTATTATATATAAGAAAAAAAAGAATGTTTCATTAAACAATAAATTAAGTAAAATTATGGCAGTAGATTACAAGAAAATCGGTCTTGTGAACACTAAGGAGATGTTCGCAAGAGCTATCAAGGGCGGTTGGGCCGTTCCTGCTTTCAACTTCAACAACTTGGAGCAGCTGCAGGCTATCATCCAGGCTTCTTCAAATTTGAAGTCACCAGTTATCCTTCAGGTATCTAAGGGTGCTCGTAAGTATGCTAACCCTACATTGCTCCGCTACTTGGCTGAGGGTGCTGTAGAGTATGCTAAGGAGTTGGGTTGCAACCATCCTGAGATCGTGCTTCACCTCGATCACGGTGATAGCTTCGAGACATGTAAGAGCTGTGTAGACTTCGGTTTCTCTTCTGTAATGATCGACGGTTCTGCTCTTCCATACGAGGAGAACATCGCATTGACAAAGAAGGTTGTTGACTACGCTCATCAGTTCGGTGTAACTGTAGAGGGTGAGCTCGGTGTCCTCGCTGGTGTTGAGGATGACGTAGTTGCTGAGGAGTCTCACTATACAAAGCCTGAGGAGGTTGTTGATTTCGCTACACGTACAGGTGTTGATTCATTGGCTATCTCTATCGGTACTTCTCACGGTGCTTACAAGTTCAAGCCAGAGCAGTGCACACGTGACCCTAAGACTGGTCACCTCGTTCCTCCTCCATTGGCATTCGACGTATTGGCAGCAGTTGAGAAGCAGCTTCCTGGTTTCCCTATCGTTCTCCACGGTTCTTCTTCAGTTCCTCAGGAGTATGTTGATATCATCAACAAGTACGGTGGCAAGTTGCCAGATGCAGTTGGTATCCCAGAGGAGCAGTTGACAAAGGCTTCTAAGAGCGCTGTTTGCAAGATCAACATCGACTCTGACTCTCGTCTTGCTTTCACAGCAGGTGTTCGTGAGACATTGGCTCTTCACCCAGAGTACTTCGACCCACGTCAGTACTGCGGTAAGGCTCGTGAGTACATGGTTGACCTCTATAGCCACAAGATCAAGGATGTTCTTCATTCTGACAACAAGTTGGCTAACCTCGACTAATCTTCGAGATTTTACAACACAAGATATGAGCGGGAATCCGAAAGGGTTCCCGCTTTTGTTTTATCCCCTTTTTTCCCGCAATCATACAATCTGTCAGCAAGTAATGCATATTGTGTACGATAACATGAAGATTTTTACATTATTTAACTAAGAAAACTTGCATCCTATTGACTTTTTTCCTATATTTGCAATGTTCAAACGAAAGAACAGGACATGTAAGAGGGGTATAAGCCCTATAGTAAATGATAAGCAATAGTAAATGATAACCAATAGTAAATGATATCACTCCTCCCAACATATCATTTGTGTAATTGTAAAAGATGATTTAAACCGAAAGGTGTTTGTTTTTTAAAGCATCGGATGGTAATGGCCGAAAGGCTGGAATCTGAAGATGACTGGTTTAAATGATAATGAAAACAATTAGTAAATGGTATAACTATGAAGAAGTATTTTATGATGGTCATCGCTATGACTATGATGACAATAGGATTTGTAAGTTGCAGTGCATCTGACGATGAAATGGGTGAAACAGTTAGTCGCGTTACCACCGATGAGTCAGGTTTCTCTTTGCTCAGCTATTCCATGACTGCGGGCTCTGCCGTAAGCGAGGAGTCTAACAGTAAGGCTGAGAATGATGAGAAGTTGGTTTGCAAGGTTCTTCCGGGTGGTCAGCTGATGCTGACTCATAAGAATGTAATCTTCGACCAAGGTACAAATATCAAGTTTGCAACTCAGTTGGTTGGCAAGAAGTTAATCATTACCGAAACAGGTGATTATGGAAAGTCTGGTCAGTATGGTTATTATACGCTTGTTGCCAAGGTAGGAACAGTTAAGGATGGTGACTATGTGGTTGTTGTCATGCGCAATAATCACGCCCGTGAGGAGTTCAAGTTGAAGTATGACTCTTCCCGAGCTAATTAAGATACATATAAATAGTAAAATGCAATTCAGATATATAATAAATGATATGAAGTTACAATTATAATGAATGGTATGTTGATATATAATATACGAAGTTAAGACAAATGATAGTAAATGATATGTTTATTCAATAACAGATGTCGCTTCTTTCGACCAGTCTAGTTTTTTACTTTCTGTTTTCATTTCCCCGTAATGCTTCCATGAGCTGTTCAGGGGTACAGTCTTTTAATATCACCTTATTCTCTTTATCCAACAGGTAAATGGTTGGCATGGCTTTGAGCCCGTAAATCGTGCTCAAGCGGTTATCTGCTACGATGCGGAGCAGACTGAAGCCGGCTGGTATTGTCTGCTTGTCGAGCCATGCAGATATCTTGTGGCAGTTCTCGCAGTCAGGATCGTAGAAATATAAGATAACCTTCTTTTCCCGGTAATCGCTCAACTGATGAGGCTTGCCGTCTTCCAGCATAAAACTGATATTGGTAGCCTTTGTGCCAGGTAAGTTCTTTCTTGCCTGTTTCAGTTTAAATCCTATTCTTTCTTTCTCGGTTTCATCGAAGTATGGCGATTTAGCCATGTCTTCCAGAAATAGGGCATATACCCTGTCGTTGCGCATGGGCGACTCTGGGTTCTCATAATAATGCTCGATGAGGCTTTCAAATTTCTCTTTAGATGGCTTCTGCTGGTAAGCTTTGGCTGTAAAGGCTGCAATACCCTTCTGGGCTATTTCCTGGTCGAAACGTGCCAGAATATCGATAAAGTTGACAAAGCCCTGTTCTGCCATCTCCTTGTTTGCCAGTTCCAGGGTATCGGAAAAGTTGAAGTTGTCCCAATAGTGCTCACTCAGGTATGTTGCGCGTTGCTCTACGCTGCGCAGACTGTCTGGCAGAGCAGGGTATGGGAAACTGTTCTGAGCCTTGGTTGGGGCTAAGGCTCCAACCAGCATGAAGAAACTGAGGAATATGAATCTTGCCATCATCTTTATATTGGAATTAATAATATTACTAACGGGTGCAAAATTACAAAATAAAATTGAAAGTGGCAAGGTTTTTTGTATAAAAAAAAGCCGCGGAACTATAGAAGGTGAGATCACCTCGGCAACTACAGTTCCAACGACCAGTCTAGTTTAATTTATTGGTTCCCGCATACTATTTGTATAGTAAATGATAATTATTTTATTACCTATTTCATTGATATTTGGGGGCATTTAAATTTTGAAACGATATGCGCCCCGATACAGATATATGAACTAAACTTTTCTTAAACTTACTACTGATAGGTGATTTCATACTCCTTTGCTTGTCCTTGATTGGCATTGTCCATCTTCACGTAGTAGGTAGCATTGCCAGTAGCGTTTTGATGAACGTTTTTCAAGTTCAAGGAATATGTCTTGCCGGCTTCACCAGCCTTGAATACATACCAGCAGTCCCAGGTCTTGTTAAGCTCCCTTGTAGAACTGTACTCTATGTCACAGCCCTCGGGAATTACATCGCCCGATGCAAACTTCACGGTTACTGGCAACAGCTCCTTCGGGTAGTTGGCAGGAACGGTAAAGGTAAATTCCGCCTCGGCATTTGCATTTGTTCCGATGTTGGCAGGAGCATTTACCTGATACTGCACCTCGTTGATGCTGTAGAGATGGATATTGATGCTCAATCCATGCTTTTTCGTATCATAGAGGTGGATGGTTCCTTCTCGCCAGTTGTCATCAACGATTCCCAGGTTGTATGTGATGGTACCAGTACCCGTTTTGGTTTTACTATCGTATTTATAGCTTTCAACCACAGGCTGGGCATCTTCTGCGTATGCCAGGTTTTCTGTCCATATTGCCTTGAAAGCTGACGCCTGCTTGCTGGCAGCGTCATTACCTTTATAGGTAAAGCTGATTGTCTGCTTTGTGCCTTCGCCCGAATGTACAAACTGATAGTTTCCCTTTTCTATTTTCAGCTCGTCATCGCCATTGGTAACACCAGGCACGATTTGCTGTATGGTAATCCAAGGGTTGTTGACAGGAGCACTTTTCAAGGCATCTTCATGGTCGCCATATCCCCAGCTTTCGTCCAGCTTATCTATGATGATTTTATATTCATAGTTTCGTTTGATCTGGTATGGTTTGTTGTATTTATCCTGCAGGTATATCAGATAATACTTTCCGTTGTGCCCCATAAGAACTTTTGAAGGTTCTGATGGCAGGTTGGCATCTTCGAATACGCCCGTAGGGTTAAACATCTGGGTGTTATCACCCTTCAGTCTGCTTCCGTCAAGTGGTGGCGTAACATAATCTACATCCCATATCCAGGATGAATTACCCGTTGTGGGTGTAAATGCCAGATGATTTCTGTCGAATGGAGCCAGGGTGCCGTAGGAAAGTCCGTTGACAACGGTCAATTTGAAGTCGTTTACGAGATTGGGATTTTTTGCTTTTGCATCTGCACTCCATTCTGCCGAAATCTTAGCCCTGTCTCTTATGAGATGAATGATATAATCATTCTTTTGTGTATCTTTTCTCAGATATTCTTTCAGCTGTTTAGGATTATCTTTTTTGATATATCCCCAGTAGCGCATGATGACAGATTGGTCTTCCGTGTGATTGGTCTCGAAAGTAGTCATGAGTAGGTTCTCATGCATGCCTGCCCATTTCCACTGATCGCTTTCATTGATGGTCTGGTAAACACTGCTTGTATTCGCCACCAGATGGATACGTGAGGTGTTGTTCGGAATCATTGCCGAAAATTCTTTTGGCTCTGTGCTTCCGTTGGTATTGATGCCTCCGCCGTTCACTCCTTCTGCTGGGTTATGGGTGATGCTTCCAGTGTAATTGCCATTCTCGTCAACTTCATGATAGTTTCCGTCGTTATCTCTTCTGAATCCAAGAACCGCAGTAAAATCATCCTGTATTTTACCTAAGCCCACAAACTGCCCCTTGTTGTCGAAGCAGAACAGCTTCATGGCGTCTTTGTTTCGGATACCTTCATTGAGGAACACGGTGCTTCGGGTAGCGTTCTCTTCGAAACTGGGAATGGCTATTCTGAAGCTGGCTTTATAGTAACCTTCTTCTGTTTCACTGGTCGTAGAAGGGTCGTTGTCAACCATAGAATCGGAACAGGCTGTCAACATGGTTGTTAACAGCACTGCTATGATTCCGATATATAATTTTATTTCTTTCATGTTACTAACCTTCTTTATTGTTGATTCTCAATATCTTCAATTTCATCCAGAGTCAAATCGTGGACACAGCGCACGTAGGTGCCATCTTGCTGCTTGTAGTTATTATAATCAGACTTATTACCGTCTAACGTCCAATAGTACGCACCCTTCAGTACTTGTTGTCCCACCGCCTTGTCATCTTTAGCCAACTCGTATATTCTCTTCACTTCTTCTCTGGTAGGAAGTCGCCAACCATTAAGTTGAAGCGTCTTGTTGTTCTGGGTTGTTGCACTTTCGCTATACTTACTGCAGTAGTCTATAGCATCTTGATAACGGGCTACCTTATTGCTGTTACTCTTTGTGGTTGAAGCAATGATAAACGCTGGTGAAACCGTGTTGTCTGTGGATTTATGATTTTCATTAACCACCGGCTTGGCTACGACATAGTCATTTGCCTTCTTGTTGTTGGCAAATTGTACGGTATAAAGACGATTGTCATATTGCCATTCAGTATCAGTGGTTCCGCTGCTTTTTAAATTCATCGAATAGATGGCAGGATACTTTCTGAAAAAGACTTCCTGTTCCTTATCTGACTCAGGGACACAAACCTTAAACGAGCCATATACGATAGTGTTGTTTATAGGTAGTCCTGCATGGAGGTCTATCCTGCCTCTCTTTTTGTCAGTATAGCTACCGTCAGATCCTACCAGGATTTGTCCATAGGAACATTCGTTTGCTTTACCATATCTGTCGTAATAGTATGCTTTGGCATCCTTGATTAGGCAAGTCTTTGAAGCAAACCATTGGATGGTTTTATCTGCCTGGTTGTCATCCTCTACTCCCTTTATATCCAGCGTCGTAGGATATACCACCAGATAGCTTGCCTTATCAGCATCTACTTCAGTATCTTCTCCTGTAGTCCATTTGGTGATAGCCCATTTCAGGTAGCCCAATTCTTCATTGTAATCAATGTTTATACTATCCTTGAGACGCTTGATGTCTGCATTTACCGTATAGATGTAGTTGCGTTCCAGCTTCATTTCTCCCTTTGGGTCACGAACGGGGATGGTCAGCTCTTTTTCCCTTGTATCATTCTTGCCATCCGTGCTTTTGAAAGCAACCTTTACGGCAATTTTCGGAGCATTCTTCTGGCTGGTCCAGGTGGTGGAATAACTGTATGTAGTTACAGAACACTTGTTGGCTTCTATTTTATCCACCATGTTATCTGCGTTGTTGCTCATGATGTTTGGCTTTGCTGTCTGGCCTGCAAATACAGAAGTATTGGTGTTGTAGTTGAGAAACTTCCACTTTACACTTGTGATATTGTAGCCGTTTACTGATGAAGAGAGATTCAGCTTAATCTTGGCAGCCGCTCTCACCAGTTCTACGGGAATATCCTGTATAGGGTCTTTGCTGATGATATACTGCCCCTTGGCACTCATCAGAAACTTCTTGTCTTTTGCCTGAGGGTAGGGAAGCCAGATGTCATTGTCCTGCTGGGTGGCAGTCTGCAACTCTTCAAGAGTCTTCTTGCTGAGATCGGCTTGGGCATTGGCTACGGCATAGTAGTTGTAGGAATGATCTTCCTGTAGGTTGAGATCCACCTTCCAGTTGTTCTTGCCCAATACTTCTGCCTGATTTTCTGCAGGACTTAAACTCTGGTGATTGACACAGCACTTGCCGAATTCCGGCTCGAACATCTTGAAGTCAAGCATTGACAAGGTCTTCTCATGAAGAGCGTCCTCATCATTTGCTCTTGACTTCTGCAGGTCGTTGACCATAGGAATCATGTTCAGCTGTTGTGCTGACGAGTTGTTTCCCAGCTCGTCTTCAGCCGAACATCCAGCTATGAGCAAACCTGCCGTCAGGGTCAAGATGCCTTTCGTGAATCTTATGTCTTTATATAACTTCTTCATGATGAATATTGTTTTCTTATGTCTTTATAATACTTGTTCGAAGTGAATGTCTTTGCCCGCATCTTCTCCGGTGGTACATCCCTTCAGTTTGAAATCAGGATTGAGAACAAACCTTTCGTTTGGATTCTTGGTCAGGAACACATGTGCTCTTACGTTGTGTGGCTGAGCCATATCCAGTCGGTTCTTGGGCACTACATAGAAGTAGAGGGTTTTCTTTGCTCCTTCCTTGTTGATGATGTAGCTTTCTATCTTGTAGTTGTCGGCAGACTGTCCATCTTTGTAACTTCCATCTGCATTACATTCTACGAATCCGAACAATGGGTTGTCTGTCTGGAGAATCCATGGTGCTCCTTTGGTGTCGATGTCCTTCAGTGTAATCATCGGACCGCGTTGTGGCTGACCATAATATACCTTGTAGCCCCAATCAGTCTTGTCGGCATCAGGAAATATCACTTCTGTTGATGCATCGATGTAATCATACGTTCCACCATCTTGCCATTCTTTAATGGTTGGAGTAACGGTGAGCATGCCCATCTGTCCGTTGAGGAAGTAACCGTAAACTACCAGCTCGCGGTTGCGGATGGCTTTACCGTCTGTTGGGATACTGAAGTCAACGCTTTTTTCTTCCGTGCCTAAAGAATAATGAATCTTTCCTTTGATTGCCTTGGTGGTTTCACGGAGATAGCACAGGTTGTGGGAAGCAATTCTTGCTTTCTTAAAGGCATCCAGATAATCCTGTGCAGTTTGAGTTTCGGTCTTCTTGAACTTCTCTGGATCTTCTACTTCCTTGATGTTATCAGTCTCAACACCATTCAGTTTCAAAACAGTTGATACATAGTCGGTACTGTTTACATCGTATTTGTTGCTGGTAACAACCTGGTTGTCATCATTTTCTTTGTATTCAGTCTCATCAGGGAAGATGTAGCTGGCGGTAGGAATGGTGTTTCCTTCCACCTCGATACTGGTAACCTTTACATTTTCTATGCCCGTTTTTCTGGTAAAGTAGAAGTGGAGCTTGGAAACAGCGCGAACCAGAGGAATCTTGATGCCTTTGGTCTCTGCCTCTGCTTCGGTTGTTCCAACATGTTTCTCTACAGAAATGTTGGTGATGGCACGAGAGATAGGGAGACCTGTTTCAGGAACTTTTGTGTTCTGTGGATTACCATTATCTTGAATGCCAAAAGTAGAGTCAAAGCTGATATTCTGCAACTCCTTGCGGGTGATGCTGCTGAAATTCTTACCGCTCAACTTGTCTTGTATGTTGGTACTTTCTGAATTAGCCAGGATATAGAGGTCGATATTTTCTACCTCTTTTCCTGCTATCTTTCTTAAGAAACGTAGCTGCAAATTGTAGCTGCCATTAATATCTTTCAATGCTTCTTCCTTATATGCGATAGGATTGGCATCTTCGTTTGTACCAGATTGAAACACCCATACCTTGATGCTGTGAAAGTCGCTCTCTGAGTTTGGGTCAGCTTTACTTTCATTATTTGCGAGCACATCTTCCGTATGGCTTTCTCCGGCTCTGGTACTGTTTCCGGTGCCGGTAGAGAAACTGAGGCTCAGATAGGCATTGTCGCTTTGAGCTGTTTCTGTATTTTCGTTCTCTGAACAGGATGCCATTGCGCCTACCATGAGCAAAGCAGCGAGTGCCATACACACTGGGCGTGTCATCTTGGTCAGAGTAGATTGATAGCGTTTCATGTTTTCTTTCTTTTACTTATACTTCTTTCTTTTCTTATTTTCCCAGGTCGGCATTCTGAAGATTCAGAACCCAGTTGTTTACCTTGATTCTTGCATCCATGCTGTAGGTAGAACTTGGAGCTGGCACGTAGAATACCAGGGTGTAATGGTCCTGACGGTCCAGATACTGCTGGTCGCTCCAGTCTTTGCCGTAGCGGTCGCTGGCACAGAGTGAGAGGAACCAAGGCAGGGAGTGGTTGAAGATGACTTTGTTGATGCGCTTGTCGGTAATGACGATGCGCTTGTCATCATATTGGCTGGATCCGTCGGCAGCGCGACTCTTGTTGTCATCTTTGGTTTCGAACATACGTGATGATGACAGGTCGTAAACCAGTGCCTTTTCTACGTCTTCGCCTTCTACCTCGGTCTTGCCGCTGTGGTTTTCTACCAGTTTCTTCTCATAAGGAAGATAGGTGATTGCCTTTGGCTTTACCTTGTCGCCCTTATAGTCGAGTAGGGCAGCGGAACCTTTGATTTCTACATCGAAGTTTTCGGCTGTGAATCCTTCCTGGTCGGGTTCGAATGGAAGCATCACCACGCGGTATGTCTTGGTACACTTCATCAGACTCAATTTTCCCTGCACATCGTTTTCTCCATCAAAGTTGAGGGAGTCCTGTGCGGTATAGAGTGCGGTGAAGTGCTTGTCGTTAACGGATTCTTCTGCGTTTTTTTTGCCCATTTCCTCTTGCAGGTCGTTGATGGTAGAGATACCTGGGGTAAGTTTAGTAAAGCTAAACTCGGTCTCATCATCACCTTCGGCTCTTGTTCCCATTGCGGCAGGCTGCTTGTCACGAGCCAGGCAGACGAAGGTATACTTGCCTGCTTGCAGGTCTGTGATTTCCATCTTATGACCTGTTTCAAACTTGTCAGCCGACTCGGTATAGTTATCTACGAACTTACCGTTCTTGTCGAATACATAAACGTTGAGGTTCTTCACCTCAGCAGAGAAAGCATCAGCCTCTTTCACATTATAAGTATAGTCGAATTTGAGCGACAACTTAGCTGTAGGGCAGCTCGTGATTTCGTCTTTCATGCATGATGAAAGAGAAGTGAGTGCGATGGCTGAGATGCAAACCAGCTTGCAACATTTGTTGTTGAGGAAATGTGCCATATTCTTTATATTTTATAATCTTTTACTTTTACTTATTTTATATAGAGAGTGCCGTAGGTAGCGAATATCTTTGCTTTATCAGCTCTCTGTTTCGTTGCCTTCGGCATCGTTATTATCTAAGGATGAAAAGTGCCAGTCTTTCGGGTTGGGGGTATGACGGCACGTCTTTGTATCTCCCGCCTTTTATACATGGGCGGCAATGTTAGTTATCTTTTAAGAATGTTTTCGTTCTTTTCAGAACGAACGTTTGATTGATAAACTCTCGGAGGAGGATTGCTCCCCCGAGAGTATTGGTATATATATAAGTATTTATATTTTATCTGTCTGGTTTGACGGAATATTACTGCAAGTCAACGTCCTGGTTGTTGAGAACCCAAGGGTTAACAGTAACGGTAACGTTGAGATAGTAGAAATCATTCTCTGTTGGCTTACCATTAGGAACCTGAGCACCTACGTTGAAGATGTTGTTAACCTTGAGACGATAGATGCTGTTACGCTGGATAGCGTTAGCATAACCGATGTGATTATCCTTGATAACCTGCTTGTAGTATGTCTTACCTCCCTTGAACACCTCAATGTTGTATGTCTTACGGAACTCTGCTAACTTTGTATCGTCATTGATGACCTTCTTCAATTCTGCCTTCATCTTATCAGCGTCCATGCCTTTGGCGAAAAGGTCTGCAACATCTGCATAATCTTCGAAGATCTTAGCGAAAGAGGTGTAGATTACGTTGTTGTAACGATAGAATGTACCTGCATTATCACCATCATTATCATTGAAATCAGCATCACTGTAGTCTTTCAAAGTAACCTTATACTCAAAGTACATAGATGTTGGATTTTCTGTTGAATTGTTCTCAAATACGTAGTTTACTGTATTGTTGTTGAAGAATTCATTATCCTTGTAATAATACTCAGTACCGAATTCTGTAGCCTTCTGTGTATAGTTGGTGTTAGTTGGAAGACTAAGCTGGTTCTTATTCCATGTCTGCATCACGTAAGACTGATTTGCCAAGTTAGCTACAGCATAGTCTACCAGTTCAATATTTGCAACCTTATCTTTTGCATCATCTATTGCTACCTTCAATGCTTCTGAAGCATTTTCTGGGTAAGATGCAAGGACTTGTGTTGATTTATTTACAGGAGCATCGATACGAGCTACTACACGCTCAACCTTGATAGCTGCATCTTTTTGTGTAGTATTTCCATCAGCTGATGTATAAGTTACCTTTGCAGGGTTCTGCTTGTTGTTGTTAGCCTTGATGAATTTTACAGAATAACCATTTCCATTCACATCTGCATCGTTCTGGTTGAACATAGCAAAGTCGTTGGCGTCTGCAAATGGAGATGCAAAGCTATTTGTAGCAGCAGTGAAGAAGTTGTTGCTAGTAGTAGCGAAGTCCATACCACCTGCTGGCTTGTGGCTACCAGCCAGGAAATATACACGGTATGTCTTACCTGCTTCAACTTGAGGAACCTGGATTTCGAAAGTCTTGTTACCGTCCTTCTTTTTAGAAGCATCATCTTTAACATCTCCAGACCAATCCAACCCAGATAAGTCTTCCTGGAAAGCAATTTTGCCTTTATCATCTACCAAATACAAAGTACCTTTTTGGATAGCTGCTTCATCTGCTGTAGCAAACTCTGTAGGATTAATAACAGAAGTTCTTGTACCGCTAGCATTTGGAGACTGTACAGTCAAGGTCATGTAGAAACCATCTACCTTCTCCTGACCAGCTTTGTCATTAGTCAAATCATCATCACTGCTGCAGCTAGTGAAAGACAAAGCTGCGGCTGAAACTAAGCTCATTACGAGCAAATTCATTTTTTTCATAATCTTTTTACTTAATACAAAAAAAGTTATACAATATATTTAATTAATTCTTATTCTCAAAATTAAGTTTCGCACATATTGGCACAATCCGCTGAAAACAGATTGTATTTTACATCATCTTTTATCTTATACTTATATAAATAGAAAGTAAATAGTTACTTTAAAGTGCCTGGTTAACTTTATCCAGGTTTTCCTGTGCCTCCTTCAGACCACCGGCAATAGCTTTCTCAAAGTATTGCTTGGCAGTCTGATAGTCTTCCTTCATGGAAGCCAGACAACCGCGGGCATTGTTTGCCTCGGCGCTGTCGCCAGCTTTCAGGAGATATTTCTCTGCACTCACCTTGTCGCCACGTTCGATGGCTGCTGAGGCTGCATTGAGATTGGCAAGTTTATCTTCAGGGAACATTCTTACAGCTATGTCGAAAACATTGTTGAATTCGGCGCTACCCTTAGGATAAGTCTGGGCTACCAGATACATCTCCTGAAGAGAGAGCTTCTGAGGACGGGTCTTGATAACCTCTTTAGCCTTTTCTACATTGAATGCCTGAACATCATATTCTATCGTATAGTCAGTACGGCGAAGTGATGGCCATACATTCTGCAGGAGATAGCGATAAGCCTGAGGAGCCTTCTTGAGCAATGCTTTCTCTTTGGCATCTGGCTGCATGTTGCTGTTGATGATCTCAAGTGCAGCTTCCTTCTGAGGAATCTCATTCTCATTTACATACTTGATGGTTCCTGCCCAGTCTTCTGCTGTAGCTGTGGCCGCAAACAGTTTTGAAGAAATTGGATAGGTCTTCAGGATATGCTTCAAAAGCGCCTGTGTACGGTTATGCGACAACTTGTTGTTGTTGGCATATCCGCCATCTGGTGATGCATAGCCGTGGAGGGTTATCTTGGTGATGGTAACATCCGAATCGTTCTTCACAAGGTCGAGTGTCTTGCGGATATTATCCAGTTCGTTGGCATTGTTGCCCATATCGTACAGGATATCCCACTTGTTCACCTTGAAGTTCAAACGGGCAGAACCATTCTCCTTTCTTGCCTTTACGGCTTCAGCCTTAGGCTGTACATAAGCGTTGAAGAGATTCTTCGGAGTAGAGAATGCACGTCCTTCCGCATTCAGAATACCTTCGTCGAGAAGTTGCTGGTTGCAACCGCAGGCATCATTACTGATGGCGAAGTTTGAGTTCTTCATCCAGTCGCTGAACGGAGCGGCGTATTCATAATGAAGCGTCTGTGCTGTCTTGTTCTTACGGAGTGCCACGATAAGTGGGTTTGCCGTAGCCGTTTTCTGGTTACGCTGATAGTAAATATATCTCTTTTTACCCATCACCTCAACGCTCGGCATGAAGAGCGTATCCTTTTCGTTGAGGATCATTGGGGTATAGATGAGACCTTTGTTGCTGGCAAGCTGAATTTGGTCGAGGTTCAAGTCCATAGCCACTTTCACCTGGTTGCCAACCTTTCTGATTGCCTTATTCTGGATTTTCAGATTCTTGTAAGCCTGCTGGGTATTATCGGCTGATATAGGAAGAGCGATAAGCAAGGCTCCGAACATACTACCTATTATATTATATGTATTCATCTCTGATTCTTTTTAAAAAACATACACTAAGTTGAGGGCTGCTTTCGTCGGGCCCACATAGTTGTGTGCCTTGTCATCTTCAAGTTTATCTCCGCATTGAGCACAGTTAAACTTATCTGCCTTAGAGTAGATATAGCCTACACCAAGTTCTGCTTCCAGATTCCAATGTTTCGAGAGAGCCCAAGCGTAGCCGTAAGCTACACCTGCACCGATAAACCATCCTTCATACCGATAGTCTTTCAGCTTAGAGAAATCAGTGCCCAGGAACTTGAAGTCAAGATCCATGCCACCGATGTTGTGAGATCCACCCAAGGCATGGAAGCCGATGAATGAACCCATCATTTTGTTACAGAACCAGTATCTGGCCTCTGGCTGAACGAGCCAGTGTTTCCATTTCTTGTTCTTTGAAAACGTCCAAGGATTGTAGTTTCCGGATACGTCAAGTGTCCATTTTGGAGAAAGACCGAATTCAACACCCAAGTTCATGGTTGTCGTTGCATCATACAGCAAGTTGGTCTTTACCGCAGCGTTCTGCGCTAGAGCAGGACAGATAAGGCTGCCGAGTGCTACTAACGCAATTAAAATCCTTTTCTTCATACCTCAATTAAACTTTTCTTTTTTTAAAATACATTGAGTGATTTTGAATCACCTTTTACTTTCGTATACTCTTTTATATTTATAATGATCACCAATACCTGAATCTACTGAGAACTCTAGTTTCCTGAAGTTTACTTTCAACTGTTCTTTTTCTCCTTTCAGTTTACTTTCAACTTACTTTTTAGTTCATCTGTATCTCATATCGTTGGTTTTCGGGTGCAAAAGTAGAACGAATATTGGATACAACCAAATTTTTAAGCACTGAAAAATACTGAAAAATGCCATTTTTAGCAAAATAGTACACTGATTTATGCTTAAAATCGTTAAAGTTGCACGATTTTCTGATATTTGAACAAGGATTTCTGATATAATTTGTAATTTTGCAGCCGGAATCAATAATTCCCTAAAAAAATGGCATTTTCCAAGAAAAAGAGCCGTTTGACTTACGAAAGTATAAATAAGATTTAAGAAAATAACCAATACGAAATGAAACTGAAGAATGACATCGTAAACGTGATTGTGAGGGTAGAGCATCATTTATGCCCACAATATTGTGGTGTGGTAGACCGCCGACGCGTTATCGCCTTTCTACTTCTGACGATAAGCGAGCTGGTTATCATACCTTATCATATTATGCTCTTTTTGCTGGTGAAAGAACCTTATGGTTTAAGCCTCTGTGGCTTGCATACATTCGTGTTCTGCATCCTGCAGTTCCTGATTTGGAAACGGAAGATAGCTTTCGTGAAGGGTATTTCTTCTCTTTACTTTCTGATGTTCGCCAAACTGGCTCTTGATAGCGTATTTTGCATCAATTTCGGTTTTGCTAATGATGATTTGAGCGTTATCTGCAACCTGTTTGTCATCTTTATCCTGGCTATTACAGCGTTGAGCCAAACCTTGTATAAGACTTGCGCCATTATCACGGCGGGTATGATACCGATGTTGCTGATATACCTGTTCAGTACTCCGCTTATGCCAGCTCTGTTCAGTCTGAAGACTGTTTTCCTGGGTTTCATGATGCTGGTTTATGTGGCAGTATATAATATGAGTATTGTAACCAAGGGGTTGCGCCAGCCGAAACGGATGGCTCGGGTTGAAAACAAGGCGTTGAATATGCTTGCCGATTTGAAGGATAATCAACCGGAAGCAGCAGAAAGCCTGATGAAGCGTCTGACTCCTGATGTCCGGCAGAAGATTATTACCCATGCTTCTGAACATCTGTTTAATGAAGAATTGAATAGAGTGGCATGGGATCAGGTTTGTGATGGACTTACGTTCAGCGAAAAGGAAATATGCAAGCTGATTCTCCAGGGGCATACTTTAAAGGAAATTTGTGCAGAACTCAATAAGAGTGAATCAAATATCACCAGCCAGCGTTGCCATATCCGCAAAAAGTTGAATATGGACCGTCGCGATGATTTAAGGAGAACCTTGGAAGTAAGGTTCTATGATGCACAGAAACAAGTAAAAAAGTCAGAAGCCGAGAACTCCTGACTTTTATGGATATTCTTATTTCTTGATCATTATTCTTCCAATCTGAGAAATGCTTTCGGAAGATATTGGATAATGTCGCTGGCGATGAGGCTCTCTTTGCCCAGATCTTTAGCTGCAAGATCGCCAGCCAAACCATGAAGATGCATACCCAGGCGACAGGCATCTTCCTGTTTGTATCCTCTTGCCAGAAGACCGGTGATGATACCTGTCAGCACATCACCGCTGCCTGCTGTAGCCATACCGCTGTTGCCCGTACTGCAGAAGTCAATCTTTCCGTCAGGGTGGCAGAGTGCAGAATAATGTCCCTTTAATATAATGTATGCCTGGAGTCGTTCAGCCAGTTCGCTTGCCTTCATCAGTCTTTCGGTACAGCTGCTGCTCGCATTGCCGGCAAGCCGGTCGAACTCCTTCGGATGAGGTGTCATGATGATATTCTTTGGCAACTGCTGCATCCACGCCCTGTGGCTGGAAAGAATATTGAGCGCATCGGCATCAATGACGAGCGGACAGGTAGCACGGCGCAGTTGGGCGATGAGGGCGATGGCTGTTGTCTCGTTCTGTCCCAATCCGGGACCTACGCCCAGCGCATCGAACATCTCTGTATCTACCGGTTCGCTGAATATGGTTTCTTCAGCATCCATCTGCAGTACCGCTTCAGGTACCGAAATCTGCATGATTTCATAATTCCGCTTTGGGGTATGGACTGTTACCTTGCCCGCACCGGTTCTCAGACAAGCCTTGGTGGCTAATACCGAAGCGCCGCTCATGCCGTAACTTCCCGCTATGAGCAGCGCATTACCCATGCTGCCTTTATGAGCAAAGTCGCTGCGCGATTTCAGAAGCGGACGGATGTCGTTCTCTTCCAGTATGCGGTACCGGCACTCCGTATTCTGGATGAATTCCTGGGAAAGTCGGATGTCGAGAACGCGCAGTCTGCCCAGGTACTGCTGGTTATCCGCCATCAGCATCGACAGTTTCTTCTGCTGCAGGGTAAGGGTCAGAGTGGCACGGATGATGTTGGCATGGATATTATAGGAATTATCCTCGGTCATCAGTCCCGAAGGGATATCGATGCTTACTACCTTGGCAGGACTCTGGTTGATATATTTCACCATCGCGGCGAATCCGCCAGCCAATGGCTTGTTGAGTCCGCTTCCAAAGAGTCCGTCCACCACCAGCGTTTCTGCATTGAGCTTAGGAGGGTCCAGGTTGGTGGTAATCTCAGTAAATTTCACTCTCTTTGCATCCAGCAGACGTTTCTTGTTGGCAAGACAGTCTGCCGACAGTTTATTCTGCACATTAAAGAGGTATACACTTACATCATATCCATCCTCGCTGAGCATTCTCGCCACAGCAAGTGCATCGCCGCCGTTATTTCCCGGACCGGCGAAAACAACTACTGGAGTGCGGTTAGACCATTCCTCTTCTATGGCGCGTGTCAGCGCTTTGGCTGCACGTTCCATCAGGTTGAGCGAACTGATAGGTTCGTGCTCAATGGTGTATTTATCCAACTCATGAATCTGAGCGCTTGTGAAAATCTTCATATTATCTGATAATCTTAGTATTATCTGCGCGAACTGTCGTGATAATTTGTCAACTCATGCAGATAAACGGTTATTTTCATGCAAAAGTACAAAAAATAGTTGATGAAAGCACGAAGTTTCATGTTTTTTTCGTAATTTTGCAGAAAATATTATTATAGAACAGACTATGAGCATAGTAAAGATCAAGGATAAGAGCTTCAAGACATCGATTCCTGAGGCTGAGATTCTGAAGAAAGTACAGGTCGTAGCAGACCGTCTGAACAAGGATTATGCAGGCAAGAAACCTGTCTTCCTGGCAGTATTGAACGGCGCATTTATCTTTGCAGCCGACTTGATGCGAATGATTACCGTGCCAAGCGAGATTTCATTCGTGAAGTATGCTTCTTACGAGGGTACCTCCTCTACGGGCAGCATGAAGACCCTGATGGGTTTGAACCAGGATTTGGCAGGCCGCCACGTGGTTATCGTAGAGGACATCGTAGATTCCGGTTTCACCATGGCTCACATGATTGAAGACCTGAAGAAGATGAACCCAGCCAGCGTTGAGGTTTGTTCCCTCCTCGTGAAACCAGGCAACTTGAAGGTTGATCTGGATATCAACTATGCTGTTATGGAAATCCCTAACGATTTCATCGTGGGATATGGATTAGATTATGACCAAGAAGGCAGAAACCTCCGCGACATCTACACTATTGTAGAAGAATAGGGGGTGAAGCATGTGGGAGAAAATTAGTGATTATTGCTTGGATGTCTCCAAGTACTTCTTGACTGCTGTATTTGTCGCATCTTTAATGGTGGATTTGGGTGAAATGCGGTGGTTGCTTTATGCAATTAGTGGCGTTTTGGCAACAATCTTCTTTTGTGCAGGTTTGTTCTTCATATCCAAAAGTAAGGATGAGAAAGAAAGGAAGTATAAAACAACTCGAAAGTATAACAATAAAAATAGGAGGACATAAAATGGATGCATTATTTTTCTTAGGCGTTGTAACAGTTCTCTTTGGAATTGTTTTTGCAGTTCTTTTGTCTCCAAAGGGGCAGAAGTGGGTTAATAAATATAGTTAAGTTTCTGACACAACATAAATATTTTATATATATATTAAGGTAAAAATGAAAAATATCGTAATTTTCGGCGCTCCAGGTGCAGGTAAAGGCACACAGAGCGACAAGATGATCGAGAAGTATGGTCTCGGTCACATTTCTACAGGTGATGTACTTCGTAACGAAATCAAGAACGGTACAGAACTTGGTAAGACAGCTAAGGGTTATATCGACAATGGTCAGTTGATTCCAGACGAGTTGATGATCGACATCCTCGCAAGTGTATACGATAGCTTCGGTAAGGATCACGCTGGTGTAATCTTCGACGGTTTCCCACGTACCACTCCACAGGCTGAGGCTCTGAAGAAGATGCTTTCTGAGCGTGGTCATAAGATTGCTGCGATGATTGAGTTGGCTGTTCCTGAGGATGAGCTGATGGCTCGCCTGATTAACCGCGGTAAGGAAAGCGGCCGTTCTGATGATAACGAGGAGACTATCAAGAAGCGTCTCAATGTTTATCATACACAGACTGCTCCGCTCATCGACTGGTATGAGAAGGAAGGCATTCATCACCACATCGAGGGTCTCGGTACTGTAGATGAGATCTTCGCACGTGTTTGCAATGTAATCGACAACTTGTAATCAAGATAAAGAATCTTCCCCGCTATGGTGGGGAAGATTTATTCATTAAATAAATAAAAAGAAAAGAATAAATGGCTGAATCCAATTTCGTAGACTACGTAAAGATACAATGCCGCTCTGGTAAGGGTGGCAAGGGCTCCATGCACCTGCGCCACGTAAAGTACCAGCCTAACGGCGGTCCTGACGGTGGCGACGGCGGACGTGGAGGAAGCATCTATCTCCGCGGCAACCATAACTACTGGACGTTGCTGCACCTCAAGTATCAGCGCCACTTCTTTGCCGAGCATGGTGGAAATGGTGGCCGTGATAAGTGTCATGGAACCGATGGCAAGGATATTTATATCGATGTGCCTTGCGGTACCGTGGTATATAATGCCGAAACAGGCAAGTTTGTATGCGATGTGGCTTATGACGGGCAGGAAGTTCTGCTCCTCAAGGGCGGTCGTGGCGGATTGGGAAACTTCCAGTTCCGTACCTCTACCAACCAGGCTCCTCGCTATGCACAGCCGGGCGAACCTATGCAGGAGATGACCATCATCATGGAGCTCAAGCTCCTTGCCGATGTAGGTCTGGTAGGTTTCCCTAATGCCGGTAAGTCAACTTTGCTGAGTGCCGTATCAAGTGCCCGTCCTAAGATTGCAAACTATCCGTTTACTACGCTCGAACCATCGCTGGGTATCGTAGATTATCGCGATCACCAGAGTTTTGTCATGGCTGATATTCCTGGCATCATCGAGGGCGCGAGCGAAGGAAAAGGTTTGGGCTTGCGATTCCTCCGCCATATTGAGCGCAATTCTCTGCTGCTCTTCATGGTTCCGGGTGATACTGACGACATCAAGAAAGAATATGAAGTATTGCTGGGCGAACTGAAGAACTTCAATCCAGAGATGCTCGACAAGCATCGCGTGCTGGCTATCACCAAGTGCGATCTGCTTGACGAAGAACTGATTGAAATGCTCAAGGAAACTTTGCCTACCGATCTTCCGGTGGTCTTCATCTCGTCTGTTACCGGACAGGGTATCCAGGAACTGAAGGACGTGCTCTGGAAGGAACTCAATTCTGAGAGCAACAAGCTTCAGGAGATTACTGCCGAAGATACGCTTGTTCACCGTGACAAGGATATGTCTCGCTTCCAGCAGGAACTGGCTGCAGAGGGCGAGGATGTAGTAGAATATATTGATGAGGATGAAATCGAGGATGTTGACGACCTCGATGATTTCGAATACGAGTAAATGTTATGATCAAAGAATATCAGGTAGCTTCTGGTGTCATGGCTTTCTCTACTACCCGCAAGGGAGGAGTGAGCCAGGGCAACTATGGCGAATTTAATATCAATGAGTTTTGCGGTGACAATGCAGAACATGTGGCTGAAAACCGCAAGCGTCTTGCCACAGAGTTGGGTATTGATACAGCCCATATCATCATGCCCCATCAGGTGCATGGAGTAGAGGTGCGCAATATTGCCGGTGAGTTTCTCACCATGCCTGAGAATATCCGCAAGATGGTGCTCGAAGGTGTAGATGCCGTGATGACAGACCAGAAAGGTGTATGTATCGGTGTTTCTACTGCCGATTGCATCCCTGTGCTTCTTTATGATGAGGAGCATCATGCTGTGGCTGCCATCCATGCCGGCTGGCGTGGTACGCTGGCTCGCATCGTGCATAAAACCATTCAGGAGATGGCGTTTACCTATCATACCGACCCGAAGAAGTTGAAGGCGGTGATAGGTCCGGGCATTTCGCTCGACCATTTCGAGGTGGGCGATGAAGTTTACGAGGCGTTCGAGCAGGCTGCTTTCCCTATGGAAGAGATTGCCGAACAGCGTCCTAATGCCGCCTTCTCGGTTGATCCTGCTGAGCGTGAGCGCCTGGCTGCTGAGGGTAATATCGTGCAGCCGCTGAAATGGCATCTCAATCTTCCGCTCTGCAACAGACAGATTCTTCTGCATTGTGGAGTGGCCGAAGAGAATATCCAGGATTGTGGCATCTGTACCTTTGCCCATAGCGATGAGTACTTCTCTGCCAGAAAGCTGGGTATCGAGAGTGGCAGAATCTATACAGGCATCTTGTTGAAGTAAAAGCCTGGTAGCAGGTAAGTATCAGATAGTTTTCAAGATAACATCCATTTTTCCTTTTCTGTAAGAACGGAGAGGGAGAAATGGATGTTTTTCAGTTAATAGTTTATAGTTTATAGAATATTTTGAAAATCAGAAAGAAAAAGTAAATAATGAAAAGAATGAAAAAAGGATTGCGGCTATTGGCTGTGGCAGGACTCATGGTGTTCTCGCTGAGCAGTTTTATGCCCGCTAAAAATGTATTCACGGCAGCCGAACAGCAGCAGGTGAGTATTGCAACACCCGGTCTCTTTGCCCAGAGTCAGGCATTTAATGTAGACTTTGAGATATTCCGTGCTAAGGAATATTCCTTCCCGCTTCCTGTGGGCAAAGCAACCCTTCTGAACAATCATGTGTTGCGTATCTCTACCTCTAAAGGCGATGCTGTCAAGGCGATGCTCGAAGGTTATGTGCGACTTTCCAGAAAGTCGGAATCAATGGGTAATGTCATTGTGGTGCGCCACGATTGCGGTCTGGAAACCGTTTATGCCAACAATGCCGAGAACCTGGTTAAGGTAGGACAGCATGTGGATGCCGGACAGACGATTGCCATTGTAGGCTCTAAGGAGGGTGAAACTTATTGCGACTTCTCTATCATGGTGAATGGCGGTAGGTTGAATCCGGAAACTTTCATAGAGTTGAAATCGCATAAGTTGCGCCGCCAGACCGTGCAGTTCCGCAAGCATGGTGCCCGTGTCATCGCTTCGGTTATCGGTGGCAAGGATTCTTCTGTAGGAAAAAATGCTGAGGCTGACAAGGAGGCATCTGGCAAAAAAAAGGGTGGAATAGGAGATGGAATGACGCTCGACCCTGATGAGGTTCATGATCCGTTTACCATTACCAATACTTTCGAACTTGATTTGGAGAAGATAGAAAAGACAGCCTGGGCTTATCCTTTGCCGGGTGCCAAGGTAATCAGTCCTTATGGTGGCAAGCGCCGCCATTCGGGTGTGGATCTCAAGACGTGCCCGAATGATGAGATTGTGGCAGCCTTTGACGGTACGGTTGTTTCATCAGGACCCTTCTATGGTTACGGCAACTGCATCCGTATCAGGCATGCTTATGGTTTCGAGACGCTCTACAGTCATCAGAGTAGGAACAAGGTGAAGAAGGGCGATAAGGTAAAGGCTGGTCAGGTAATCGGTTTGACGGGCCGCACCGGTAGGGCTACCACAGAACACCTTCATTTCGAGGTTAGCTTTGATGGTAGACGACTGGACCCAGCCATCATTTATGACCACGGCAAGCATCAATTGAAGCCTGTAACCCTTCATCTAACGAAGGGCAGGGGCGTAAAGAGTGTAAAGAACCGATAGCCGTTTTACTCTTCACTCTTCACCTTTCGGCCGGAAACCCCTGTGTTTATCGGCATTTCGAGGGGTGAAGAGTGTTTGGGCACTCTTCACTACTCTTCACCTGGAATTTGATGACTGTTTAAGAAGAACAGCCCACTAGCGTCTATGTAGCTAGTGGGCTGTCTTACTTATACCAGTATGCTGTCTTTCGCTTGCCAGTACTCTATTCATGGCTCCCGCTATCAGAAAACAGTTCGCCCGTGCGCTGTTATCAGACAGCACACGGGCGAAACATGTATTTATGATAGAGAAGTATTATTTCTTCTTCTGGGATTTACGATTGGCTCTCTGCTGGCGATACTTTGCCTTCTGACGGGCAGAGCCACTACCGTGAGCACCCGTTATGTACTTTTTCTTCTTGGCTTTGGTCTTCACCTTGTCGTCGTCATCCTTCTTAGGACCACCGCCGCCTTTGAAGACCATACCGCCCATGATAATATCGTCAATGTCACTCATATACCTTAATTATATAATAAATTAATGATGGAAGAGGCGAACGTGAGTAAACGCCATGGCGATGCCGTACTTGTCGCAGGTATCAATAACATGATCGTCACGGATACTACCGCCTGCTTCTGCTATGTATTCAACACCACTCTTATGAGCACGCTCAATATTGTCGCCGAATGGGAAGAAAGCATCACTACCTAATGATACACCCTTGTTCTGGGCAATCCAAGCCTTCTTCTCCTCGCGGGTCAATGGCTCAGGCTTCTCTGTAAAGAACTGCTCCCAAACGCCGTCCTGCAATACATCCTCCCACTCATCAGAGATATAGACATTGATGGTATTGTCGCGGTCGGCACGACGGATCTTCTCCTTGAAAGGCAGGTTCATCACCTTAGGACACTGGCGCAACCACCACTCATCAGCCTTAGAACCAGCCAGACGGGTACAGTGGATACGGCTCTGCTGACCGGCACCGATACCGATAGCCTGACCATCCTTTACGTAGCATACAGAGTTACTCTGAGTATACTTCAGGGTGATGAGCGAGATAATCAGATCGCGCTTAGCCTCAGGAGTGAAAGTCTTGTTCTTGGTAGGAACATCCTCGAAGAGAGCAGGATCATCGAGCTTCACCTCGTTGCGTCCCTGTTCGAAGGTAACACCGAACACCTGCTTGTGCTCGATAGGAGCTGGCACATAGTCAGGATCAATCTTGATAACGCAGTAGGTACCCTTGCGCTTTTCCTTCAGAACCTCGATAGCCTCAGGAGTATAGCCAGGAGCAATGACACCATCGCTCACCTCACGCTTGATGAGGAGGGCTGTAGCCTCGTCGCATACATCGCTCAGCGCAACAAAGTCGCCATAAGAGCACATGCGGTCAGCGCCACGGGCACGAGCATAGGCACAAGCCAATGGAGAGAGCTCAAACTTGACATCATCAACGAAGTAAATCTTCTTCAATGTGTCGCTCAGAGGCAAGCCGATAGCTGCACCGGCAGGAGAAACGTGTTTGAAACTAGCGGCAGCAGGCATTCCTGTAGCAGCCTTGAGCTCCTTGACCAATTGCCAGGAATTGAAGGCATCCAGGAAGTTGATGTAGCCAGGACGGCCGTTGATCACTTCGATAGGAAGCTCCCTTCCGTCATCCATATAGATGCGAGAAGGTTTCTGATTTGGATTACATCCGTACTTAAGTGCTAATTCTTTCATCTTCTAAGAAATGTATTTTGGAATTTGGCGCAAAGTTACAAAAAATGATTGAGATATTGGACTTCTGTTTCGTAAAAAGCCCTAAAAAACAGCATTTTTATGATATAAAGCACTTTTTTTACCCCAAAACATAAAAAAGTCGGGAAAAATGTACTCAGTTTCATTCTTTTTCAGTACTTTTGTTCCCAGTTAGTAAATATGAGAGGATTGTTATGAAACAGGATTTGAAAGTCCTTGCTGAACACATAGAAAAGAAGGTTGGCAAGGCACATGTTTTCCACAAAATGTGGGATGTATTGAAAGGGAAGGAGAAGCCTTCCCGCCAGACTTTGGACAAGCTGGCGCTGCTCGCCGGATTCCAGAGTTGGGATGATTTCCAAGGTGCTTTACACGGCACGGAGGATGGGCTCGTGAATTATGATGCGGGCGAAAAATAAAAGAATGGAGCATGGTTGGTTTAGTAGGCAGCCATGATTTATTGAATCGTAAAGAATAGTTGTTTTTCGGTATAAGATTGTAGATATAAAAAAGGGAATCCGGTCGTGAGACTGGATTCCCTTTATTTTTTCTGATTAGGTCTCCTAAGAAAAATTATTCTGCACCCTTAGCTACAGTCTTCTTCTCAGCGATACGAGCCTTCTTACCAGTAAGCTTACGCAAGTAATACAACTTAGCGCGACGAACCTTACCATGCTTGTTCACCTCGATAGAATCGATAGCTGGTGACTCGATAGGGAAGATACGCTCAACACCTACAGTACCAGACATCTTGCGAACTGTAAAACGCTTCTTGTCACCATGACCAGAGATCTTGATAACAACACCACGATAGAGCTGGATACGCTCCTTAGTACCCTCGACGATTTTGTAAGCGACTGTGATAGTATCACCTGCCTTGAACTCAGGGAACTTCTTGCCGGTTGCAAATGCTTCTTCAGCAACTTTAATCAAATCCATTTTTTGTATAAAATTAAAAATTGTTTGTCGTTCCAACGCAACATGGACTTGGACAACACTTCTGCCCAGACAACAGCGGTTACGCCGAAAAGCGGGTGCAAAGTTACTACTTTTTCTTGTATCTCGCAAATTTTCAGACACTTTCTTTCTTTTTTCTCGCAGATTTAACTATTTTTCTTTCTGGTCAGCGTCTTTTCCCACAGATTTCACGGATTTCACAGATTTATTTTGTATTTTTGCACTCCAAAACATTAAGATAACAATAAATATGAAGAAAAAGAATGGTATGAAGGTGGCACTTGCATCAACGGTGATGCTGCTGATGGCAAGTCCGGCTTTCGCCCAGAAATACAAGGTGGCGAAGGTGGAGAGAACCCGAATATTGGTTGATCAGAAATGGGATGCACAGCCTGATGCTGAGGCTGCCAGGTTTATCGCTCCTTATAAGAGTAAGGTAGACAGTATCATGGGCCCTGTTGTAGGTCATATTGCTCATGATATGACCCGTCACCGTCCGGAGAGCGAACTCAGTAACTTGCTCTGTGATATCCTGGTATGGGGTGGCAAGCAGTTTGAAGAACAGCCTGTTTTCGCTGTTTACAATATGGGCGGCATCCGTTCTAATCTTGCCAAGGGTAAGGTTACTATAGGCGATGTGAACGATATGGCTCCTTTCGAGAACAAAATCTGTTTCCTGACCCTGAAGGGCGATAAGGTTCTGGAACTCTTCCAGCAGATAGCTCATCGTGGCGGCGAAGGCTTGAGCCATGCTGTAAGAATGGTTATCACCAAGGAGGGCAAGCTGAAGAGCGTTACGCTGAACGGTGAACCAGTTGATCAGGAGAAGAGTTACCGCGTTGCAACCCTCGATTATCTTGCCGAAGGCAATGACCAGCTCGTAGCCTTCAAGAGCGGAACCGATGTCTTTGCTCCTAAGCAGAAAGAGAACAATGTGCGCTACATCATCATGAATTATTTCCGTGAGATGCAGGCACAGGGCAAGGTGGTGGAATCTAAGATTGAAGGCCGCTGCGTGGTAGAATAGTTAATAGTTTATAGTTGATAATTCTGATGAAACATACATTATTATATATAGGTCTGGCTCTGGCATCCTTCATGATGCTGCCGGCAGCCGTTCAGGCTAAAGCTAAGAAAGAGGCAAAGGTGGTAAAGCAGCTCGTAGTGCTCCATACCAACGATACGCATTCATGCGTGATGCCCATCAATCCGAATCTCGCAGATACGGCAACTGCCAATCGTGGCGGTTTTCTCCGTAGGGTGGCGATGATCAGTCAGGAGCGTAAGGCGAATCCCGACTTGCTGCTCTTTGACAGTGGCGATTTCTCACAGGGTTCACCTTATTACTCTCTCTTCAAGGGAGATGTGGAAGTAGGACTGATGAACGAGATGAAATATGATGCTGCTACCATCGGCAACCATGAGTTCGATTTCGGCATCGACAACATGGTGCGCATCTTCAAGATGGCGAAGTTTCCTATCGTCTGCTCCAACTATGATTTCACCGGTACCGAACTGGCAAATATCGTAAAGCCTTATACCATTATCAGGCGCAAGGGACTGAAGATTGGCGTTTTCGGCTTGTGTCCGGAACTTGCCGGCTTGGTAATCGAAGCCAACTATGGCTGCATCAAGTATCTCGATCCTATCGCCAAGGCAAAGGAAATGACAGAGATATTGAAGAAGAAAGAGAAGTGTGATGTCATCATCTGCATCTCCCATCTGGGCTGGAAGATAGATGGCATCGACGATTTTGAGGTAGCCCCAGCCACCCGTGACATCGACCTGATACTGGGCGGTCATAGCCATACCTACTTCAAGCAGTTGGAGTATCTGAATAATCTCGATGGCAAACCGGTGCCAGTCGACCAGAACGGCAAAAGCGCCATCTGGGTAGGAAAAATGACATTGGATATTGTGAAGAATAAATAAAAGAAGAAGGTTGATACCGGGCAAAATGCGAGGTATCAACCTTTTCTTTAATTATCTATTCCTAAAACGTTAATCTTTTCTCAAATCCTTATTCCTTGTTGGAAGAAGCATAGAGACCGATGCAGGCACCGAGGAAGCCACCGCTCTTCTGGGTGCTCAGGTTAGATGCATCTACACCCTTGGCAAGAAGCTGCCAGCTGCCGCCTTCTTCAGCATAATAGAAATCATAATATCTGTCATGACCTTCTACCTTCAGCTTCAGCTTACCTCCCTTGATAGGAGCAGAGGCGATAGTAACGTTGTTCTTCTCGGCACGGGTCAGGGTAATCATCAGCTTGCCATTCTTCATGGTCTTACCCAATACGAAGTTGTGGTCTTCCTTCTGGAGAAGTGCCAAGCCTGCGATATCCTTGTCGTTGCGAGGAGTAAAGTTGATTTCTGTCTCAGCTGTGAAGGTGCCGTGCTGCTGACGTGCCCAGATGGCAGACATCGGCTCACGCTTGTAGATATTGCCTGGCAGGAGATTGAACTTCAATTTGCCGTTTTCTACCTTGTAACAGTCAACGAAGTCACGGAGGAACATCCAGCGTGGATTCAACTCTTTCAGACCCACCTTATTGTTATCTGCATCGAAGTTATCCACATAAGAGAAGTTGCCTGAGAACTCATTCTTCTTTGCAGGCTTCAAACCAGCCTTCTCTCCAACGGTAGAGATAGGAGTATTCTTGGCAAGAATCTCTGGCCATCCCTTCTTCCAGGTTACCGGCAGGAGATAGGTGTCGCGGCCTGTATTGTACATATCTTCCTCGTAAGGACGGCAAGCCAGGAATACAGCCCACCAGTTACCCTTGCCATCTTCTACGATGTCGGCATGACCGGCACTTGATACTGGGTCCTTGCGGTTAGGGTCGAGACCGGTACGCTGGGTAAGGATAGGGTTGTTAGGGCATTCCACCCATGGTCCCATCGGATTCTTGGCACGCAGGATAACCTCGCTGTGCCATCCGCCTGTACCACCTTCTGCACACATCAGATAATAGAACTTGCCCTTCTTGAAGAGGTGAGGACCCTCAATCCAGATAGGACGCGCCTCAACATGGGTTCCGCCACGCAGAATCTCCTTGAAGTCGCCCTTGATGCTGTCGCCCTTCACGTCGAATTCGAAGCAGCGGATAGCACGCTGACCCTCATAGTCGGCACCGCCAACTACCGGACCGTTATGCACGATATATCCCTTTCCGTTGTCATCGAAGAAGAAGCTAGGGTCGATGCCGTCAATCTTCTTCAGATAGATAGGCTCGCTCCAGCCTTTTGAAGGATCTTTTGATTTCACAAAGAAGTTGCCGGCTCCCACATTGGTGGTAATCATATAGAAGGTCTTGTTCTTCTTGTTATAGCTGATGGCTGGTGCGAAGATACCGCCTGATACGTGCTGGCCCTTCAGAGGTACCTGTGATTGGCGGGTGAGCACATGACCGGCAGGCTGCCAGTTGACCAGGTCTTTACTGGTTGAGAGAGGCACACCTGGGAAGAAGGTAAACGAAGAGTTTACCAGATAGTAGGTGTCGCCTACGCGACAGAGTGATGGGTCTGGATAGAAACCAGCCAGTACTGGGTTGTAATACTGGTGAGTCTTGTCGATTTCAACATTGAAGCGAGCGTCATTGCCCGCATACTTGAAATAGTCAAACTCAGCTGTCTGCGCCTGTGCAGCGGCTGCAAGCGTCAGGGAAAGCGATAAGATTGCAATTTTCTTCATTTTATTATTGGGTTTAAAATTACAGAATGAGTATCTGAACTCATGGCTGAAACATGTATTCAGAATTCTGCTGCAAAGTTACCGCTTTCCTTTTAAATATACCCCCACAGAATGTTACCAACACTTTGCGAGGCGTATCATAAACATCTCTATATGTAACAAATACTTTATTTCTGGAAACATCTGGCCTTTTCTGCAGTGAAAAGGCTAGATTTTCCGGTGTGCCTGCATATAATCGCGAGGCGAAGAGCCATAAAAGTTCTTGAACATGGTGCTGAAGCTGGCTGGGTTGGAGAAACCACAGGCATACATGATGTCTGTTATCGTCTTGTTAGAGTGGCTCAGCAACTTTTCGGCATACTGCAGACGGGTATTGCGGATGAAGGCATGTGGCGTCTGGTTGGTCAGTTCCTTCATTCGGCGGTGCAGATGCACACGGCTCAGTCCTACTTCGCGTGCAATCATATCCACACTCAGGTCCTCATTATCCATGTTATCATTGATAACCTTCATCACCTGTTCCATCAGCTGGTCTTTTGGTGAAAGGTCTTTTTCTATTGCAATCTGCTTGTCGCTCTGTCTCTCGTTGCCCATAAACTTGTTTTTCAAAGTACGGCGCACGTTGAGCAGGTTGATGATGGTGCGGCGCAGAATGTCCATATTGAACGGCTTCACCACATAGGCATCGGCACCCGACTGCAAACCGGTCAGCTGGTCTTCCTCTCTGCTCATCGCTGTAAGCAGAATCACCGGAATGTGGTTGGTGTTCACATTGTTCTTGATCTTGGTACAGAGCGTATTGCCGTCCATTTCTGGCATCATGATGTCTGATATAACGAGGTTTGGCTTCTGCTTGATAATCTCCGGCAGCGCCTCCTTTCCGTTGCAGAAGGTAAGGATATTGTAGGTTTCCTGTAGTTGGGTCTTCAGGAAATTACGTATTGCCTCATCGTCTTCTACCACAGCGATGGTGCTCTTTACCTTGCTCTTGAAATCTTCTTCGTCGTCATTGGCTGTATCGGCAGCATTCTCTTCGTTTCCTTCCTCCATGTTTTCTTCCAGTTCCTTGATGTCTTCAGCAGTCTGTGGCTCTGGTGCATCTATCATTTCTTCCGGTTTCAGATGCTCGTTGCCCAGAGGCAGCGTGATGAGGAACTGGCTTCCTTCCTTCCAGTCGGCTTCATCAAGTGTCTTGTTGTTGGCGGCTGTAATGGTTCCGTAGTGCAGTTCCACGAGCGAGCGGGTCAGGTCGAGACCGATTCCCGTACCTACATTCCGGTCATTAGAAGTGGTGGCACTCTGATAGAAGCGCTGGAAAATCGTTTCGAGCTTTTCCTCCTGAATGCCCTTGCCGCTGTCCTTGATGGCGATGCGGACATGATGAGGCGAGTGGGAGAGGGTGATACGGATTCTGCCGCCTGCAGGAGTAAACTTGAAGGCGTTTGACAGGACATTCATCAATACCTTATCAAAGTTGTCGCGGTCTATCCATACCGGGAGAGTTTCATCTTCGTGCTCAAAGGTGAAGTGGATGCTCTTGGCTATCGCCTGCTGGCAGAAGAGTTTGTATTCATCGCCAATAAAGGCAACCATATCGGTTTCGCTCATGTGCATCACCATCTGTCCCTTGTCAATCTTTCTCAGGTCCATCATCTGGTTAATCAGGTGCAGGATTCGTTCCGAGTTCTTGCGCATCATATCGTAGATGCCCTGTCGGTGAGCGTCTTTGTCTTCCTTAATCAGCGTGAACAGCGGAGTGAGGATAAGAGTCAATGGGGTACGGATTTCGTGGCTGATGTTCATGAAGAACTTCAGTTTTGCTTCGCCCATCTCTTCCGCATGGATATGCTGCTGCAATATGAGCTGGTCTTCCATCTTGCGTTTGCGGTGCTTGATATAGAGCAGACAGAGTCCCAGGAAGGCTAGCAGATAGCAGAGTTTAGCCCAGATACTGGCATACCAGGCTGGGTGAACGATGATGGAGAACTCCTTGACAGGGGTTTCGTATCCGTTGCAGATGGCCTTGACACGGAACTTATAGGTACCTGCTGGCATGTGTGAGAATGACAGCTCGTTCATGCCAGACTGTATGGTTCGCCAATCCTCACCATTGATGCTGTAGGCGTAACTGATCTGCTCTACATTATTATATGTAAGAGTAGACAGGTGGATAGTGAAGGTGTTGTCTTCATGAGATAAGGAGAACTTGTCGCTGTTATATACCCCTTTATCTGTAATGGTGTAGATGCCCGATTCCATATCCCGGTATACAGGTTTGTTGTCCACAAGAAGTCCTGATATGGTAACTTTTGCCTGCCAAGGATGCTGTTTCACCTTGTCCGTATCAAACCAGTTGATACCGCCTGTTCCGCCCATCACCAGCATCTTTCCTCCCCAGAGTGTGCAGGCTGCTGCATCGCTGAACTCATTACTCTGTAAGCCATTGTCCGAGAAGTACTTGTTGATAGTTCCTTTTTCTGTATCTACCTGGTTTAAACCACAGGTAGTTCCTATCCAGATTCTGCCCTTGTAATCTTCTATGATGCTGGCTACGCTGTTGTTTGAAAGTCCAAGTTCTGTGTTATAAATCTTCGGATGAGCATATCCCTTCTTCGGATCATAGCAGATTGCGCCGTCTTCAGTGCCAAACCACACGCGGTTCTTGCTGTCAGAATAAACGCAATGTGAGAAACTGCCCTTGTTCAGACAGTTGACGCCACCGAAAGTGGAAGTCCAGCTATTCTTCTGCTGGTCATAGCAAGCCAGACCCACAGAAGTGGCTACGAAAATCCGCTTACCATCTTTTGAGATGCTAAGTTTTACGAGGAAATCATTAGGAATGCTATTCTTTTTCAGGTTGTTGTCGGCACCATCTTGTTTTTTCCATTGCTTGATGCTTCCATCTGGAGAAAGGCGGAAAAGTCCTTTGCCCATGGTGGCAAACCAGACATTTCCCTGTGGGTCTTCCTGGATATCAAAGATGCCCGCCTGGTTTCCAATGCCTAGGCTGAATGGATGGAAAGACCCCCCCGCATCTATAAATCCGATGCCGTCAGTATAGGTTCCTACCCATGTTCTGTCTTTCTTGTCTTTGCAGAGTGCCAGTACCGTGGTGTTGCTTAATAAATGGCTGTTGATGCTACCGGTTTTTATGTCAAAGAGGTAAATACCATCCTTGTCGGTGCCCACCCAGACTTGATCGCCCTGGTTGGCACACAGACTTGTGATGCTGTTTTCGCCTATCACGTTGCGGTTGCCCAAACGGTAGCCCATATAGTTGAAATCGCATTGAGCCTGCGACTGCATGAATACGCCCTTCTGGAGCATACTCACCCAGATGTTTCCCGTAAAATCTTCTATGATGCTGGTAATCTTGCACTTGGCAAGATTTACTTCACGGCTGAACAGAGGATTATTTTGCAAGAATCCTGTTACAGGATTATACACGAAGATACCCATACCATCGCAACCGATAAACAAGCGCTGGTCGCGGCTGATATAGATGTTGTCAATAGGAAGATTGCCTATGCCGGCTATCTTGGTGAAGATGGTTGAACCTGCCTTGAGAAGGTAAATACCATCATTCTTGGTAGCAAGATAGATGTTGCCCTTGTTGTCTTGCCTGATATCTTTTGCTTCCAGCGTTTCTGCTCCAGGAATCTGTTTGGTCAGTTTCCCTTTCTTGTCGGCACGGTATAGTTTGCCGTTCTCCAGGATAATCCAAAGTCTATCCTGTTTATCTTCCAGAATCTTATGTATGAATTTCAGGTTCTCCACTTCGCCCTTCATAGCATAGCATACTTCTGCATTTTCTTTCTTGAGCATAATTCCATATCCCGATGTAACTACGGCAATATCGTTGTTTTTCAGACGATAAACCTGGGTTACATAGGTGCTGAAAGGCTGGTTCTTGGAGTCGAGCAGCGGAATATTGGCAAAACTCTTTCCATTATATAAAAGGAGAGAGTTGTTTGTACCCAACAGAATATGCCCCTGGATATCTTGGGTAATACAGTTGATGTAATTGCTGCTCAGTCCTCTGTGGTCTTCCTTGGTTTTTCTGATGGTCGTAAAGTTATAGCCATCATAGATATTCAAGCCGTTACGGGTGGCAATCCAAATGAAACCATTTGAATCCTGGAACACCTGAGTGGCAAAGTTGCTCGAAAGCTGGTTGTCTGAATTGAAAAGTTTTCCTCGCTGCGCCATCATGTTCTGCGCAGTGAGACAGAAGATAAACATCAGTAAAAGACCGATGTATCTCATTGTTCTGATGTTTGATTTCATGGAAATCATCATGATTCTTGGTTTCATTGTCTTTTGGCTTTTTTATATTCGTTTGCAAAAATACGAAATAAATGGGAGAATAAAGCATGGTAAAGTATGTTTTTTATAAGTTTATGCTAAAAAGATGTTAAAATGTTACGTAGGGTAAAGATGATGTTACATGTGATACGACAGCAAAAGTATTGGTTACTTATCATAAAGTATATATGAAAGATTAGGAGTATCTTTGCATCGGTTTTTAAAGTTGTATATTTCAGAACATTTAGGTTAGTTAGGTTTATACATAAATAATAGGTTTGTAGAATAGGTTTAGAATTTCTAAAAGATTTTGATATTATGGTTTTTATATAGAATCATGATTAATTGGTTTTCGGGAATGGTGCGTAGTGATTACGCGCCATTCTATTTTAAAAGACCAGCATCCTTTTCTGTAAACTGGAACCTGGCAATCCTTCATAATATAATAAAGTGACTGACAAATAATGATAAATCTAAAAATAATTATAACAATGAACAGAAAGAAATTGTTAATATCACTCGCTATGGCTATGCTGTCAATGGCGGGACTGGCTGCCGATAATCTGCCGGCACTCCGGGTGCAGGGTAAGAACCTGGTGGATGCCAACGGTAAGATTGTTGTCTTGCATGGCGTAATGGATACACCGAACCGTTACTTCAACGGCAATCGTTGGGGCACGGGCGGATACAATGTCAGCGACATTACACCTTGTCTCAATTATTTCGAGAAGATGTTTACCGCCATCACTGATAAGGAGCAGGGAGCTTATTGCACCGTCTTCCGTCTGCACATGGACCCATGCTGGACCAACTATAATGCGCCAGCAGGAACGCAGGAAAACAATATCCAGTATTTTAATGAGAAACGCTATGAGATTTTCTTGAGCAGACTCTATGTCAAATTAGTACAGAAAGCCTTGGCTCATGGTCTCTATGTCATCGTTCGTCCTCCTGGCGTTTGTCCACAGAATATCAAGGTGGGAGATAAATATCAGGCATATCTTAAGAAGGTGTGGAAACTCTTCGCTTCCAATGCCACCATCCAGAAAAATGCCGGACAGGTGAGCATCGAGCTAGCCAATGAGCCTATTAATGTGTTGCTGGCTAATGGCTCTAAATCAGACGAGGCTCTCCATTATTTCTTCCAGCCTGTGGTAGATGAGATTCGTGCCACTGGCTTCAAGGGTATTATCTGGGTGCCAGGTTCTGGCTATCAGAGCAACTATGTGGGCTATTCCAAATATCCTATTACCGATACGGAGAACAATTTCTCTTACGCAGTGCATGTCTACTCAGGCTGGTATGGCAACATGACAGATAAGAACTGTGATCACAATACCTTTATCAAGAACTTCCAGGCGCAGGTGCCTATGGTAACAAGCAAGCCTATCATGGTAACGGAGATAGACTGGAGTCCGGAAGATCCTGACCAGAAGGATAAAGGTCACGAAAATGAGTGGGGACAGTGGACACAACCTAACCTGGGAAGCTGGGCAACAGCATCTACCTCGAAATGGGGATTGGCATGGAAGGCAGTTCACGACCACTTTGGCAATATCGGTATGACGATTACCCATACACAGGAATATTTCGATATTGATGAATATCTTAGATCGGGCAAGGTGATTCCGGGTTTCCAGAATGCCAAGAAACACGGATTGTTCGAAGAGTGTTGCGGCTATGCCTGTATGAACTGGTATAAAGAGTGGTATTTGAAACAAAATGCAACAGGAATTAAACAATTAGAAACCCAGGCAGACGTGGTTTCCACCTTATATTATAATATAGAAGGAAAAGAAGTTGAAAAGCCAACTGCAGGTGTTTATATAATAAAACAACTGTTAAGTAATGGAAAAATACGTTCTCGCAAGGTTTTTCTAAAATGATAAACTTTCTGTTACACCACGCAAAGTATGTTTCGAAAGAAATCCATACCTTTGCCGCCGTGAATAAACAGTTTTTGTGCACGCCTAAATTTTTAAAGCATAAATCAAAAATGAATAGAACATGATTGAACAAGTGTTAACAATGAAACGGACAGCAGCCTTATGCTTGGTGGGAGCTTTCTGCAGCCTGAATGCTCAGGCACAGAAGATCCAGGTCAAGGGTAATCTTGTTGACGGTACAGGTGAGCCTCTGATAGGTGCCACTGTAAAAGTGAAAGGTAATGCCAGCGTCGGTGCGGTCACCGACTTAGATGGTAATTTCAGTATCAGTGTTCCTTCAGAGAATTCTATCCTCGTATTTACATACGTAGGTATGAAGACCAAGGAAGTAAAGATTGGTAAGAAGAGAGATTTCAAACTCTCAATGGAAGACGACAATGCCATCGGCGAAGTTGTAGTCGTTGGTTATGGTCAGCAGAAGAAGGCTTCTGTCGTAGGTTCTATTGCACAGACCACAGGTGAGGTGCTGGAACGTGCTGCCGGTGTCAGCGACATTGGTGCTGCCTTAACGGGTAACCTTCCTGGTGTGGTAACTGTTCAGGGCAATGGTATGCCTGGTGAGGAGGAGCCACAGATCATCATTCGTGGTGCTAGTTCTTGGAACAACAGTGACCCTCTCGTCCTCGTCGATGGTATCGAGCGTCCGATGAGCAGCGTGGATATCTCTTCAGTGGAGAGTATCTCCGTATTGAAGGATGCTTCCGCTACAGCAGTCTATGGTGTGAAGGGTGCCAATGGTGTCATCTTGATTACCACCAAGCGTGGTAAGGAAGGCAAGGCTAAGATTGATGTAGGCTTCAACGCTACATTGAAGGCTCCTTCTAAGTTGCCTAACAAGTATGATTCATACGATGCCTTGATGTTCCGCAACAGGGCAGTGGAGCATGAGTTGGGTGTTTCTCCTGAATCTTGGTCTTACATCCGTCCTCAATCATTTATTGAGAACTATCGTAACCAGACTACGGATGAGCAGCGCGAGCGTTATGCTAACGTGGATTGGCAGGATGCCCTCTTCAAGAAGAGCGCCATGTCATATAATGCCAATGTCAATGTGAGCGGTGGTACTAGCTTCGTGAAGTATTTTGCTTCTGCCGACTTTGTACACGAGGGTGACCTCTTCCGTGAGTATGATAACGGACGTAACTATAACTCTGGCTATGGATACAATCGTATCAATGTGCGCAGTAACTTGGACTTCTCTATCACTAAAACTACTACATTAAAGGTAAATGTATCTGGTTCTAATGGTGTGCGCAAGGCTCCTTGGAGCAACATGAGCAATAGCGAGTGGCAGATTGGTCAGCAGTGGGCTGGTGCTTATAACATCGCTCCAGATGTATTCTTGCCTCAGTATAGCGATGGATCTTGGGGTTATTATCCAAATGCGTCTAACGTAAGTAACTCTGCTCAGAATCTCGCCATCGGTGGTACAGCGCAGGCTACTACTACTCGTATCAATACCGACTTTACCTTGGAGCAGAAACTCGACTTCATCACCAAGGGCTTGAACTTGCGTGGTACCGTTTCTTGGGACAACGTGTTTGTTGAGACGAGCCGTGGTATCAATGACTTGAACAATACAGCTCAGACCAAGTATGTTGATCCGGAGACTGGCAATATAACATATGGCCAGGTATATGAGTCAAACAATAAGTTCGACTGGAAACAGGGCGTTAACTGGAGTACTTCAGGTGGTTCGGTTGATAACAACCAGACTGTTCGCAATCTTTACTATCAGTTGCAGCTCAACTGGGCTCGCAAGTTCGGACAGCATGATGTTACAGCCATGGGCTTGTTCTCTCGTCAGGAGAATGCGCGTGGTAGTGTGATGCCTACTTACCGTGAGGACTGGGCGTTCCGTGCTACTTATAGCTATGCTGGTCGTTACAACATCGAGTATAACGGTGCTTACAACGGATCAGAAAAGTTTAGCAAGGACAATCGCTTCGCCTTCTTCAATTCTGGAGCTATCGGTTGGACCATCACTGAGGAAAACTTCATGAAGTATCTTCGTGACAAGCACATCATTGATATGTTGAAGTTCCGTGCATCTTACGGTGAGATTGGTGATGATAACCTGGGCGATCCATTCGACTCTTCTCGTCGTTGGCTTTACATGAACCAGTGGGCATACGGAGGCAACACAGTGATGGATCTTGACCATACCAACAGTATCTACACATGGTATCGCCAGAATACATTGGGTAATAAAGATGTGAAGTGGGAGACTGTGAAGAAGACCAACTTCGGTATTGATTATGGTTTCTTGGGTGGTTTGATTACCGGTTCGCTCGATTTCTTCTGCGACCGTCGTAACGACATTTTGATCTTTGGTGATAACCGCTCCATCCCATCTTACTTTGGTACTACTGCTCCTACTATCAATAAGGGTAAGGTTCGTACCAGTGGTTACGAGTTGGAGTTGAAGCTCAACAAGAAATTTGCCAATGGCATCCGCCTCTGGGGTAACATCAATATGACCCATGCCAAGAATAAGGTAATTTTGAAGGATGACGCTCAGCTCACTCCTAACTATCAGAAGGAGGCAGGCTACTCTATGGGTCAGTATCACTCATACATTGATCGTGGCTTTATCAACGACATCGATGACTTGATAGGTTCTCCAGCTCATGAGTCTAACGACAACCACCGCTTGGTAGGCGATTACTACATCGTAGACTTCAACGGTGATGGTGTGGTAGATAGCAAGGACTCAGCTCCAGTAGGTTATAGCTCAAGCCCTCAGAATACATACAATGCCACTATCGGTATCGAGTATAAGGGCTTCTCTGCTTTCGCTCAGTTCTATGGTGTAACCAATGTAACTCGTGACGTAACCTTGACAAGCTTTGGCAATAAGTTGGACAATGTTTATGACACTGGTACTTGGTGGGACAAGAATGAGTCTTCTCCAGAATCTATCATTCCTCGTTGGGGTGCTACCCAGTCTGATTACAGTAATGGTACTCAGTTCCTCTATGATGGTTCATACATCCGTCTGAAGAACGTAGAGATTGCTTATACTTGGACCAAGGGATGGATCAAGGCTCTCGGTATGAACTACCTCAAGGTATACTTGAATGGTAACAACCTCTGGCTTTGGACTCGTATGCCTGATGACCGTGAGGCTAACCTCGGTGGTGGCGGTTTCCTTGGAGCATATCCTACAGTACGCCGCTTCAACTTAGGTGTTAAATTCTCATTGTAATATTAAAATGAACATTCAAATGAAAAATAAGATAAAGAATTTTTTGTTGATGGGATGCGTCTCGCTGGCTCTCGGTACCTCGCTCAACTCTTGCCAGGACTATCTTGACAAGGAGGCAGATTCTACAGTCTCAGAAAATGACGCATTTGTAAACTTCCGTAACTTTCAGGGTTACGTAGAGGAGATTTACAACTGTATCCCTGATAAGGAAAAATGTAACTGGTGTCCTTCTTGGAACTGGGGTGATGATGAAATCTTCAACCCAGAGGCTGATGGCCGTATGACACACCAGGTAGACTTGGGCAACTTCCGTGCTTGGCAGACCACTGGTAACTGGCTTTACAAGGATGGCAGCAGCCCTACATCTACAGATAAGTTCAACCACTCACTTTGGCCACATGCTTGGTATTGCATTCGTAAGGCTAACCAGGGCTTGGCTAATCTCGATAAGTTGGTAGCTAGCAAGGCAGAGAAAGACCTCATTGCTGGTCAGCTTTACTTCTTCCGTGCATGGTGGCACACTGAGTTGATGCAGTACTTTGGTGGTTTGCCATACATTGATACCTATTTGGATCTCAATTCAGAGCTCAATTTGCCTCGTCTCTCTTATCAGGAGTGTGCAAAGAAGGCTGCTGCTGATTATCGCAAGGCTGCCGATCTGTTGCCTATCAACTGGGACAATGAGTATGATGGTGCTGCCACACAGGGCAAGAACGACCTTCGTATCAACAAGATCATGGCACTCGGTTATCTGGGCAAGACTTATCTCTGGGCTGCCAGCCCATTGATGAAGGATGGCGCACAGGTAGGAGCTAGCAAGAATGGCAAGACATACGACTATGATGAGGAGTTTGCCAAGAAGGCAGCTGAGGTCTTCGGTGAGTTGCTCACATTGGTTGAGGGGGGCCAGACACAGTATGGGTTGGCAGAGTTCAAATATAAGGACATCTACAATCATGAGCGTTCTGCCGATGCTAACTCTTGCTTCTCTGATATCTTCTATACCAAGAAGCAAAACTGGAAAATGCCTGGATCTATTGAGGCTATCTTCCGTGGTCCATCTGCAGACTTCAACGGCTCTAATTGGAATACCTCTAAGGTGTTTGGTCCTAAGGTACAGAAAGTGGTTGGACATGACAATGTGATTCACCAGCCTACAGCTAACTTGATAGCTGCTTACGGTATGGCTAATGGTGAGCCCGCTTACATCGTAGAGAATGGCAAGTTGGTTCCTAACATAGCAGGTGGTTTCGATCCTACTCATCCATATAAGAACCGTGACCCACGCTTCTATCACGACATCGTGTTTGATGGCTTCAAGTATCTGAATGGTACTCCTGGTCAGTGGGCTAACTTGCAGTACTGCCAGTTGTATACAGGTGGCAATATGCGTCCAGTGGCTAATGGCAGCCGTACAGGTTACTTCATCCAGAAGTTGGTGCCTCATACATGTAATGAGGTGGATCGCGACTACGATTGGGGTTCAGCATTCCACTGTTACTTGCCATATATGCGTCTGGCTGACATCTATCTGATGTATGCTGAGGCTTGTGCTGCGTTTGGTGGTGCTTCTGGCAAGGCTACTAACTTTAGCAAGACTGCTGAGGATGCCATCAATACCCTTCGTGATCGTTGTGGCGCTGGTCATGTGGCTCCAGAGTATGTAGCTGATGCACATAAGTTCATGGACGAGGTTCGCCGTGAGCGTGAGGTGGAACTTGCTTTCGAGGGCTTCCGTTTCAACGACTTGCAGCGCTGGTTGCTCCTAACCGAGGCTCCTTACAATGTAAAGTACTCTGATGAGTTTGACCGTGTGGAGAATGCCGATTTCTACAAGAATAATGACCCAGCTGATGCTCAGGTGGCTAACTTCCGCCAGGAAGCGATCTTGACTCGTCACTTCACAGCCAAGCACTATTGGTTCCCATTGCCTATCAAGGATGTTTATCTCTATCAAGAGCTTAGTCAGAATCCTGGTTGGTAAAATAACATTATATAGTAATACTAAAATAAGAATGATAGTATGAATTCAAAATTCAAATCATATAATTCAAAGTTCCTGTTGGCAGGTCTTGTGTCATTGGCTCCTATGGCTGCCGATGCCAAAACTGCTGCTGAGAACGAAACCGATACCGTTGCTGCCGACAAGGAGATGGTCAATGTGGCTTATCGCAAGGTAGCCAAGGGTGACATCTTGGGCGGCGTTTCGGTAGTCGATGTAGAGGGATTGATGAAGAAAAACTACCACACTTATAGCCTTGACAACATGCAGGGCTACGTGGGTGGTTGGAATGGCAACTCTCTCTGGGGTATGGATGCTGACAATGCAGGATACTTGGTATTGGTAGATGGTGTGCCTCGTGAGGCAACCAACGTGATGCCTAGCGAGATTGACCAGATTACATTCCTCAAGGGTGCGCAAGCTGTAGTGCTCTATGGTAGCAAGGCAGCTAAGGGTGCTGTGCTCATCACCACCAAGCGTGGCAAGAACGATGGCTTGAAGGTTGAGGTGCAGGCTAACGCTGGTCTCAATGTGGCTAAGTCATTCCCTGAGTATCTGGGCTCTGCTGAGTATATGACTCTCTACAACGAGGCTCGTGCCAATGACGGTTTGACTCCTCTCTACTCTGCTGAGGATATCTACAATCATGGCTTGGGCACCAACCCATATCGTTATCCTAATCTCGATATGTACTCTTCTGACTATCTTCGCAAGATGAATAGTCGCTACGAGGCTACTGCTGAGATTAGTGGTGGTGGTAAGCGTGCTCACTTCTATAGCAACATCAACTATTATCGCCAGGGCGACTTCCTGAAGTTTGGTGAGGCTAAGAACAATAACACTCAGCGTTTCAGTGTACGTGGTAATGTAGATGTCAACATCACAGATGACATCAAGGCTTGGGTCAACTCCAATGCCACATTCTATGATTCACATTCTGCTATTGGTGATTATTGGAATGCAGCTGCTACTTGGCGTCCTAACTTCCCACAGAATGCTAGCCCATTGATCTCTACAGACATGATAGCTCCTAATGCCAAGGCTGCTTGGGACTTGATGAGTGTGGCTAAGCTGGTGGATGGCAAGTACTTCTTGGCTGGTACACAGGCTAACTCTTCTAACATCTTCGCAGATTACTATGCTGCTGGTAAGAGCAAGTATACTAGCCGCCAGTTCCAGTTTGATACAGGTGTTAACATCAATCTGCACAAGTTGTTGCAGGGCTTGTCTTTCGAGACTCGTTTCGCAGTAGACTATGCTACCTCTTACACCACATCTTTCAATAATAGCTATGCCATCTATATCCCAACATGGTCAAACATCGACGGCAAGGATATGATCGTAGCTTTGAAGAAGGAAGGTGAGGATAAGAAGTCTGGTGTACAGAACATCGCTAATAGTGTGGACAATCAGACCATGCTCTTCTCTGCTCAGTTCAATTACACCAATACATTTAATAAGGTACATAACCTCTCTGCGATGTTGATTGCCTCTGGCTTCCAGCAGTCGAAGTCTGGACAGTATCATAAGAACTCAAGTGCTAATCTTGCCTTGGATGCATCTTATGATTACGCCAAGACTTATTATGCAGACTTCGGCTTGGCAGCTATCCACTCTGCACAGTTGGCTCCAGGTCATCGTGTAGGCTTCTCTCCTTCACTTTCATTGGGTTGGAGACTCAAGAACGAGAACTTCTTGAAGAACAGCAAGGTGGTAGACGATATGATGATCAGTGTATCTGGTAGCATCATCAACGAGGATATTGACTTGGCAGTAAATGACAACAGATACTATCTCTATGACACCAACTGGCAGACAGCTGATGGTTATGGATGGTATGATGGTTCTGCTGGCAAGTACACATTCTCTAAGCGTTCTGCCAACAAGGATCTCGACTTCATCAAGCGTAAGGAACTTTCTGTCAACTTCAAGACTTCCTTGTGGCAGCAGATGGTAACATTGGATGCTAGCTTCTTCGTTAACTCGATGGAGGGTTATCTGATTTCTACTCCAACGTTCTATCCTTCTCACTTTAAGCCAGGCTATCCTGATGCTTCATTCATGCCTGTGCTCAACTTTAACAATAATCGCCGCATCGGTTTCGACTTCGCAGCTAACTTCAATAAGAAGGTGGGTGATGTAGACTTGCAGCTCGGCGTAACAGGTACTTATTATAACACCAAGGCTACCAAGCGTGATGAGATGAACGCATGGGATTACCAAAACCGTGAGGGCAAGGCTCTCGATGGTATCTGGGGTTATAAGTTTGCTGGCTTCTTCCAGAGTGAGGAAGAAATCAAGAACTCTCCAGACCAGAGCCGCTTGGGTAGTGACGTGAAGCCTGGCGATATGAAGTATGTGGATGTAAACGGTGATGGCAAGATCGACTCTTACGACCAGGTGTTCCTGGGCAAGGGTGGTTGGTATGGCTCTCCATTCACATTGGGTGTAAACCTCACTGCTAAGTGGAAGAACTTCACATTCTTCGCCCTCGGTACTGGCAACTTCGGTGCTTATGGCTTGAAGAACAATTCTTACTGGTGGGTAAAGGGTGACGGCAAGTATTCAGCTGTGGTTCGCAATCGCTGGACTAAGGCAACCAAGGAGACTGCTACTTATCCACGTCTTACCACACTCTCAGGTAGCAACAACTATCAGACATCAGACTTCTGGATGTACAGCACAGACGCTTTCCGCTTGGCTAAGGTACAGATTACATACGACCTGCCTAGCACGCTCTTCCAGAAGACTTGGGTTAAGGGCTTGTCTGCTTTTGTAAGCGGTGCCAACTTGCTCACTATCTCTAAGAACCGTGAGGTATTGGAGATGAACATAGGTAGTGCTCCTCAGACACGCTATTATAATATAGGTGTGAAGGCTACATTCTAATCATTATTAAATGTATACAGAAATGAAAATTAATAAGTTATTTATATTAGCTGCATTGTCACTCTCGTTGGTGTCTTGCTCAGATCTCTTTGAGCCTGCACAGGAAAACAACCGTAGCTTGGACGAGATTTACGAAGAGCCTACTTATGCTCAGGGACTTCTCGGCTATGCTTATGCCGTGCTTCCTTATAATACCAAAAGTGTAACTGATGTGGCAACCGATGATGCTGTAAGCAATGATTTGTCTAACAGCTACCTGAAAATGGCTACTGGTTCTTGGGCTGCCAATAATGACCCTATGAACAAGTGGACTAGCTGTCGTGCTAGCATCCAGTACTTGAACATCTTCCTTCAGGAAGTGGACAAGGTAGACTGGGCTAAGGACAAGGGTGCGCAGCAGATGTTCTGTGAGAGCCGTAAGGGTGAGGCTTATGCCTTGAGAGCTCTCAATATGTATTATCTCTTGATGAACCATGGTGGTTGGACTGAGGATGGTCAGCTCCTGGGTGTGCCAAACTTGACAAAGCCAGAGGATACTTCTTCTGATTTCAATCAGCCACGTGCCACATTCCAAGCTTGCTTGGATCAAATCTATAGCGACTTGGACCAGGCTGAGCAGTTGCTGCCTTTGGACTACAATGATTTGACTAAGTCAGATCCTGTGCCAGAAAAATACACTGCTATGGGTGTGGACAACTATCAGGACTATAACCGTGTATTGGGTTCTCTGATGCGTGGTCGTGTGAGCGGTCGTATCGCCAAGGCTATCCGTGCACAGGTTTCTCTCCTTGCTGCCAGCCCTGCTTTTAATAAAGGTACCAATGTGGATTATAAGCGTGCTGCTGATGATGCAGCCAGCTTGCTCGACTTGATTGGTGGTGTAAGCGGCTTGTCTAAAACAGGTAATTCTTGGTATGCTCAGACTGCGGAAATCGGCCAGCTGCAGTCTGGTGAATGTCCTAAGGAAATCATCTGGCGTGGTAATAAGACTAATGGTGCAGATGATTGGGACCTCGGTTTGAACCAGGAGGCTGATAACTTCCCTCCATCTCTCTATGGTAAGGGACGTATCAATCCTACCCAGAACTTGGTGGATGCTTTCCCTGCTGCCAATGGTTATCCTATCACAGATGAGCGCAGTGAGTATGATGACTTGGATCCTTATAGTAATCGTGATCCACGCTTGGATCTCTACATTATCTATAATGGCTGCAAGTATAAGGGTGCAACCATCAATACCGACATCACCACTGCCAACAATGACAATGGACTGAATAAGATTGGTAACTCTACGCGTACTGGTTACTATATGAAGAAGCTTCTTCGTGAGGATTGTAATCCTAATCCAAATGCCAAGAACGCACAGTATCACTATCCTGTGTATATCCGTTATACCGAGATCTTCTTGGATTATGCTGAGGCTGCCAATGAGGCTTGGGGACCTAAGGGCAATGGCACACATGCTTATTCTGCATACGATGTGATCAAGGCTATCCGTCATCGTGCAGGCATCACAGATGATTCTTATCTTGATGAGTGCGCTAACGACCAGGTTAAAATGCGTGAGTTGATTCGCAATGAGCGTCGTATTGAGCTCTGCTTCGAGAACAAGCGCTTCAATGACCTCCGCCGCTGGAAGGCTCCTATCAATGAGGCTGTTCATGGCGTGGAGATTTCTACAGAGGCTGGTATTCCACAGTTCAAGGATATCACAGTAGAGGAAAGAAAATACGACGACTATATGTATTACGGTCCTGTGCCACAGACTGAAATCCTCAAGTGGGATCAGCTGAAGCAGAATGCAGGATGGAAAATTACAAACGACTAACATTTTATAATGATGAAAACTATGAAGATGAATAAATATTTCTCAATGGCTGCACTCGGAGCCTTGGCTCTGACTTTCGGCTCTTGTGAGAACGGCACGCCTGAGTTTGACGACTACGAGGGTGGCACATCAGTCTACTTCGCCCACCAAAACGTGGAGCGTATATTGGTGTTGGGCAATGACGAGAATCGTGACAATACCAAGGACAACGAGCATATTATCAACATCGTGTCTACCATGGGTGGTGCTTACAATGGTAAGGACATCACACTGGATGTGGCTGTAGATAATTCGCTTTGTGACAACCTCTATTTCTCTGATGGCGTATCTTCTGTAAAGCCTATGCCTGCAGAGTATTACACCTTGGCAGGTAACACCATCTCTTATGGTGGCAACTTGCAGGGAAGATTACAGGTGAAGCTCAACGATGCTTTCTTCGCTGATCCTGCCTCTGTAAAGAATACTTATGTCATCCCTCTGATCATCAAAGATCAGAAGGGTGCTGGCAAGATCTTGACGGGTACTCCTTTCCAGGAGGGTGAAACTCCTGCGCTGACCAATAGCGATGCGTGGAAGATATTGCCTAAGAACTATGTGCTCTATTGTGTGAAATACATGAACCCTTGGGCTGGATTCTATCTGCGCCGTGGTACAGATAAGATTACTGAGAATGGTCAGACCACAGAAGAGAAGCGTGAGGGTGCAACTATTGAGAAGGACGAGGTTTGCCAGATTACTACCAAGAGCCTTACAGAGGCTATCTATCCTCTCACAGTCAAGAGAGTTGTGGGCAAGAATGCTGAGGGTAAGGATATCCTCAAGTCTTATACTTGCAACTTGAAGCTTACCTTTGCTAACGATGGTACTTGCACTGTTTCTTCCGAGACAAAGGGCGTAACTGCTACAGGTACAGGTAAGTTTGTGGAGAAGGGCGCTAAGCTGGCTTGGGGCAACAAGGATCGTGACATCCTGACTCTCCAGTATACCGTAGACTTCGGTGCTGTCAAGGTAGAGACAACCGACCAGTTTGTAGCTCAAACTCGTGGTAATACCAATGGTATACCAACTTTCGATACTCAGTATATCGTAAAGTAAGCTGCGGTAATTATCAATTAAGTATCATCTAATAATAGGTAGATTATTATGAAATTGAAAAATATTAATTTTGGTTTAGGCTTGGTAGCTCTCTTGGCTTTGTCATCATGTGCTGATGACAAGTTCTCGGAGTACAGAACTGATATGACCAAGAACTTGAAGGAATATCAGTATCTTAACAACTACGAGCCTTTGAAGAAATATGTCGAAGACATGAAGGCTTCTGGCAAGTGCAATCCCGACTTTAAGTTGGGTATTGCACTGGCTGCGCCCGACTTCAACAAACAGGAGCTTGTATATTGCTTGGCTGGTAGCAACTTCGAGGAGATGACAGCAGGCAACGCCATGAAGTATGCTTCTTGTGTAAAAAATGATGGAACCTTTGACTTTAATACTGTTAAGGATTTCGTTACAAATGCACAGGATGCAGGTTTGACCATCTATGGTCATACGCTTGCTTGGCATTCTCAGCAGAACAAGAAGTATCTTAGTAAACTTATTGCAGATAAGGAAATTCAGGTAGACCCTAGTCAGAAAGTTGATAAGGTAGATGCTTATACCGACTTTTCTAAAATGAATAGTTTCCCTTTTTATGTAATGGACTATACTCCTGAAATCAAAGATGGAATTTTGATTAGCAAATATCCTGGAAAATGGTATCAGTATTTTGTAGTTGACAATTATCCTGTAGATGTTGATGCCAAGAGAGAATATAAGGTAACAGCTATGATCAAGGCTTCAGAAGATGGACAGATTGATGTGCAGACGGGTAACTGGGGAGCAACAACATCCCAGAAAATGTCAGTTTCTACACAGTGGAAAGAGCAATCTGTAACATTTAGTGGATTAACAACAGAAAAAGCTTTTGTCGTTTTCCAACCAGGAGATTTTGCAGGAGACATTTCTTGTAAGTGGGTAAAAGTTACTCATTCTGAGGCTCCGGTAATGGAAATCGAGACCGAGGTTCATAAGGAAACTTATACTGATGGTGATTTCCCATTCTATGCTATGGGTTGTACACCTCCTGTTATTAATGGAGCTATCCACTTTGTTCCTACAGGCGATTGGTCTCAATTCTTTGTTATGCCAGGTGGCGATAATGAATTAGATGAAGGTGACTATGTTGTTTATTTAGACCTTACTTCTGATAAGGATGCAAGTGGTGTAGATCTCACCATGCAAAATGGTTGGGGTGGCACAGCTCAAGCTATTACAGCCAAAGTGCCTGTAGCTGCAGGTCGTCATTCGGTAAAAATCGAAATGCCTAAAGTAGAAGGTGGTAATTATGACATCATTCTTAAGCCTCAGACAGCTGATGCTACTTTGGATGTTCATTCTGTTAGAGTTTGCAAGATTACTAAGTCTAATTCTATTCCTCTTACGGACGAAGAGAAGAAATCTCGTCTTACTGATGCAATGGGCAAGTGGATTGATGGTATGATGGAGGCTACTAATGGTTATGTTACATCTTGGGAAGTTGTGAACGAGGCCCTTTCTGGTGACGATAAAGATGGTGATGGCAAGTACGACTTGCAGCATGCTGCTACAGCTTCTGCTGACGACAAGAAGAACTGCTTCTACTGGCAGGATTATCTCGGCGACATCGACTATGTTCGCTTAGCCGTGGCTGATGCTCGCAAGAGTTTTGCCGCCCATAATGGTGACCCTGAGAAATTGAAACTCTTCATCAATGATTATAACTTGGAGAGCGATTGGGACGACAATGGCAAGTTGAGGAGTTTGATTCAGTGGATCAAGGATTGGGAGGCTGATGGTGTTACCAAGATTGATGGTATCGCATCTCAGATGCATATCTCTTGCTATGCTGATCCTAACACTCAGAAATCTAAGAAAGATCATATCGTCAAGATGTTGGAGTTGATGAAGGAAAGTGGCAAGCTTTGCAAGATTTCTGAACTTGATATGGGGTATGTTGATGCCGCTGGCAAAGAAGTGAAGACAGCCGATATAACAGAGGAACAACACAAGGAAATGCGTGACCTCTACACCTTCGTTCTCCAGAAGTACTTCGAGATTATTCCTGCTGCTCAGCAGTATGGTATCACTCAGTGGTGTGCTACAGATGCTCCTAAGGATTCAGGTTGGCGTCCTGGTTTGCCAGTAGGCCTCTGGGATCTCAACTATCTTCGCAAGCATACCTATGCAGGTTTCGCTGTAGGTCTTGGTGCTCCAGAATATTGGAAGGAAGCCAAGTAAATACTCTAAAAGACATTAGTTTTAGGTTTATCATACAAAGATTAACCGAAAAAAGATGTTAGTCGTTAAGGTTGGCTGTGTTGTGATGACACGGTCAACCTTTTTGCGTTTTCGTGCCAAAATCTTTAATTTGGCTTCCCAGAGAAGGACGTGATGTAGAAAAATTGTGATGAAGTAGTTAGGTTTTGTGATAAAATAAAAATAGTTTTGTTGTTTAGATGTCCTTTCACCTTTCATCTATCTTCTTGCATTTCAGATAGATGAAAGGTGAAAGGACTTTTTTGTTTCTTATAGGTGCTCTAGCCAATTTTCGGGAGTGATGATCGTTTTATCCTTCACATCGTATGTGTTTAGGAAGGAAGCAGGAAACTGAGTATTTGCTCTCTTTGGATTCCATTTCATTTCGAAGAGAGTAAACTGTCCGTCGCTTTCCTCGATGTAGTCTATCTCTTGCTGTTGGTTGGTTCGCCAGAAATAGCTGTTTACATATCTTCCTTCATACTGGTTAGCTTTTATTCTTTCGCTGATAACGAAGTTCTCCCACAAGGCACCAACATCTTGTCGAAGGGCCAAAGGCGCAAAGTTTTGCAATATGGCATTTCGGATACCATTGTCGTAAAAGTAAAACTTCTTGGCTCGTTTCAGTTCTGTGCGCAGGTTTCTGCTAAAACCATTTAGCTTGAAGATGATATAGCATTTTTCTAGCAAGTCTACATATTTTTCTACGGTTTTGCTGTCCGTACCTACTGTCTGTGCCAGCTCATTGTATGAAACTTCGCTAGTAACTTGCAGTGCTAAAGCAGTGAGTAGCTTGCTAAGCAATGCAGGTCGGCGTATACTCTCTAAGGTGAGCAAGTCCTTATAGAGATAACTATTGGACAGATTGTACAAGATGTCTTTTGCATCTTTTGTATGATTGATGACATCTGGGTATGAGCCATAGATGAGGCGATTCTCTAGTGTTTGCTTTACTGTAAGTAAGCCTTGAGATTCGAGTAATTCACCAGTGGACAATGGAAAGAGATGATACTCAAACTTTCTGCCGGTCAGTGGCTCATTGAGCTTGTTTTGTAATTCAAATGAGGAAGAGCCTGTTACCAGTAATTGTACTTCAGGGAAGTTGTCGGTAATCAATTTTAGGGTTAGCCCTATGTTTTCTACTCTTTGTGCCTCGTCTATCATGACAATCTTGTGTTTGCCAATGAGCAATTTTAGTTCTTGGCTATTCACCTGGGATAGCATTTCTTTTACTTCTGGCTCATCACAGTTTAATTGCAATATAGGTTCCGTACGTTTTTCAAGTATCATTTTGAAAAGCGTACTTTTTCCTACTTGTCTGGCACCTATTATAATAATAGCTTTACCACCAAACATTCTGGCCTCTATCGTTTCTTGTAGTTTCCTTCTTATCATTTTATTCTTATGTTTAAATCTTTTGCAAAGATTATGCAAATGAGCGCAATGAAAGCTCGCTTTCAAATTGCCGAGTGCAGCTAATCTTCTGCAAAGATTATGCAAATGAGCGCAATGAAAGCTCGCTTTCAAATTGCCGAGTGC